>MDTD01006145.1_pt1 | contig 97496 bp, 72 predicted proteins | sample 811221 | NCBI WGS metagenome assembly MDTD01 (sample SAMN05326646, study PRJNA326480) | marine metagenome | isolation source: seawater | place: Pacific Ocean: South West | collected 2011
GGACGCGGGAAGACGCCGCGAACGCGAACGATCGCGGACGCGTTCAGACACGCGAAATCTGGGATCGGGGTCGCGCGCGATAAGAAACGAGGCGCGTGTGCGCGCGCGCGCGCGCGTCGTTTTCGTGTGAATTCTCGTCATTTCCGACACGCGCGCGAGGCGTCGACCGATGGACTGACGACCGATGGATGTGCGCGCGCGCAGGGGTGCACGCGGACGGGACGAGAGGGAAACCGCGCGCTCGCGGGTTTGAGATCGAGCGCGAGGACGAGGACGAGGACGAGGACGAGGACGAGGACGAGGACGCGGCGCGAGACGAGGCGACGCTTCGAGGATTCGATCTGACGAGCGCGTACGGACCGTGTCTCGGCTTGACGCGATTGGAGCGGGGGGATCGCGCGGAAAAGTACGGATTAGACCCTCCGAAAGCGGTGTTGGAGGCGTTACAGCGGCGCGGGAGGGCCAAGGCGAGATGGTGGGAGTGCGTGTGGTACGGGCGCGTGTGACGAGAGAAGAAAGCGGGCACCGCGTCCGAGCGACGACCGACTCGACGCGTGAGAACGAATTCGACGACGATGACGACGCGCGATTCGCAACGATGTAACGATGATTGATGGATGTACGCGACGCGCGAGCGATCCGGCGACGCGATGCGACTTCGAGACTCGATTTCGAGACTCGACGCGTCGACGCTCGAGCCGCGGGACGCCCTCAGAGGGCGCCGCGAGGCCATGCGGCCGACTCTCGCGCCGCTCGCGCCGAGGGATCGGCACCATCCCGCATTCTTGGCGCTTCTCGTCCTTCTCAACGTCGTCGATGCGTTTCATCTAAACGTGATTTGGCCGATGTTGCCCTTTCTCGTGCGTGACGTGGGTCGCGTTCCCGAAGCGCGCATCGGGTTATACGTCGGCATCATCGGCGCCGCCGCGCCGCTCGGCGCGCTGTGCTCCGCCTACGCGTGGGGATGCTTCTCGGACCGACGCGGGCGACGACCGGCGCTTCTTCTAGGCTCGTTAGCGAGCACTCTGTCGGTGTTCATCTTCGGGACGAGCAAGAGCCTCACGCAGGCGGCGGTCGGACGCTTCGCGAGCGGGTGTTTGAACGGGAACGCGGCCATCGTGAAGACATTCCTGGGCGAGGTGTGCACGAAGAGCGCTCAAAGCGAGGCGTTCGGGGTGCTGGCGCTCGGGTACGGGTTGGCGAGCACGTTGGCTCCCGGGGCGGGAGGGTATTTGATAAAGCCGGCGGAGCGATGGCCGGCGACGTTCGGGGGGACGATTTTCGAGACGTATCCGTATCTCTTACCGATGTGCGTCGCGGCGTCGTTGACGGGATTAGGAGCGGTGTTGGGATTCTTTTATCTTCCCGAAACGGCGTCGTTCGCGAAGAGACACGAGGCGAGAGGCATGGCGACGCGCGGAAGCGAATCCAAACGTTTAGTGAAAATGGCGAGCGCCGGGGAGTTACAGGCGATAGAGATAGAATTAGACGATTGGACGGATAGAGAGGTGAGCGCAAAAGATGAGGACGTCCAAGAGGCGAAAGAAGTTTTGTTCACGCCCGACACGACCGTCGCTGTCGGGTGCTACGCCATATTGGCAGCGATCGCCATTGGATACGACGAGATGCTACCCGTGTTTTTGAAAACGTCGAAAGAGCTCGGTGGATGTGACTTTTCTTCAAAAGACATCGGCGTACTGTTGATTTGCGGTGGCGTCACCTTGCTCGTGTTTCAGCTCGTTCTCTATAAGAGAATATGCGACACTCTCGGCGCTGTCAGAGCGTTTCGATTCGGCGTCGCACTCTTCGCCGCGGTTTCCATGCTCGCGCCTTTCGCATCCATCATGCCGAACGAGACGATGCTCTGGACCGTGGCGTTGATGTCGCAGTGTACAAAAATTTGCGCTCTGGGCATAGGTTTCGTATCGGTGACCATCGTCGTGAACAATTCGTGCGACGACGCCGTCAAGGCGAGAGTCAATGGCATTTCCGGCACCACCTCTGCCTTCGCGCGCATCGTCTCCCCGGTCATCTGCGGTTGGGTTTTCGCCGGCGCCATGCGACTGCGCGACGCGCCGATGCACCAGTTTCTCCCGTTCGCTTTCATTGCCTCGGTCACGCTCGTCCTTCGCGTCGTCGCCGAGCGACTCCCGGCGTCGCTCGACGGTCCGAAATCATCCGTCGTCACCCTCGACGACGAAGACGACGACGACGAGGAAGACGACGAAGACGACGAAGACGACGATTCTCCCATTTAGAGCTCTCCCACCCGCCCTCGCGCATTCATTCATTCATTTATGCATCGGTAGCGAACCGCGCCGTCGCCCGTCGTGAGTTTCCCCGCGTACACACCACTCGTCGCCTCGCGACGCGTCGCGCGACTTCATGTCGACTTCCGTCGCGAGCGACGACGACTTTGCCCTCGCGTACGACGTCGAACGCACCGCGCGATGGATTCGTCGAGGCGACCGACGACGAATCGCGCTCCAACTTCCCGACGACAAACTCCCCGACGCCGCGCGTCTGGCGACGACGCTGCGTCGCGCGCTCGACCGCGACGATCCCGGAGGCGAGTCCGCGGTCGAGCGCGAGGTGTTCGTGCTCGCGGACACGACGTTCGGTGCGTGCTGCGTGGATGAGGTGGCGGCGGCGCATCGAGACGCCGACGCCATCGTGCACTTTGGTCGGGCGTGTTGTTCGCCGACGAGTCGAACGCCGGCGAGATTGGTCTTCGACAGGCGAGGGATGGACGTCGAGCGATGCGTGAGGGCGATTCGCGCGCACGCGACGCGATTGGGGGCGATCGAGGGGGAGGGACGACCGCGAGCGGTGGTGGCGGTGGCGGACCAAGAGTACTTTTGGGCGTTGGACGCCGCGAGACGATCGGTGGCGAAGGAAAGGGGGAGTGGAGGCGTGGACGTGATCGTTGCCGAGGGGGTGGAGGTGGAAGTCGTTCCGAGACGGGATGCGGGCGTGGAGGCTGGGGTCGTGGACGACGGGCGCGCGCGCGTCGGCGCGTCGCGTTTCGCGCTCCCGACGGGCGTCGCCAGGGAAGAGTGCGCGTACGTGTGGATCGGCGGCGCGGGTCCGTCGATGACGCACGCGATGTTAGTTTTGAGCGATTGCGCCGAGCGATTCGGTGGTTTGGCGCAGTACGATCCTTCGGTCGACGAGGAGGTGCGAACGGAGGCGGAGGGCGCGAGCGAGGCGGCGCGCGCGTTGAAACGCAGACGCTTCGCGATTGCCAAGGCGAAAGAGGCGCGAGTCGTGGGAATTCTCGCCGGAACGTTGGGCGTCGCGGGGTATCGCGACGTCATCGCCAACTTGCGCCAGCTCATCGCGAAGAGTGGACGAAAGAGTTACACCGTCGTGGCGGGAAGACCCAACCCTCAAAAGTTGGCCAATTTTCCAGAAATCGAAGTCTTCGTCATGGTGAGTTGCGAGTTGACCGCCCTCATGGACGGAAGAGACTACATGCAACCCATCATCACCCCGTACGAGGCGTCGATAGCGTTCACGTCCGGCAAGATGTGGATGGGCGAAGTCAAACTCGATTTCACCTCGGTTCCGTCGCCGGGAGACGAAGCGCCCGACGACGACGACGACGACGACGAGCCCGAATACAGCCTCATATCCGGCACGCACAGATCATCAAAAATGATCAATTCCCACGATACCGTCGAGAACGGCGACGCGCTCACCGGAACCGAACTCGCGAGACGCGCCGAGGGCGTGCTCTCGCTGCGCGCCTCCGGCGCCTCCGGCGCCGTCGCCGCCTCCGGCGCCGAATACCTCATCACCAAGCGCACCTACACCGGTCTCCAACCGGGTCCGAAACGCGATGAAGACACCGGCGCCATCATCGACGCCCCACTCGACGCCGCTCGCGGACTCTCCGGTCGCGCGCGCTCGTACGCCGCCGAACCGGCGCGCCGCGCGTGACCCCCGTCGTCTCCCCGTCTTCCCGTCTCCCCACCGCCGTCGCGCGTCGACGATTTGTACACCACAGACATTATTTTTTCCATCTCGTTTCCACCTTTCCCCGTCCCATCCCACGTTCCATCGCGGTCATTTTCTCCATCTCTCTCTCTCTCTCTCTCGCGCCCGTCGCGTCGACGCCTCGAGCGTTGACTCTCGAGTCCCGACCCTCGGTCGTCACATTCCCTCGCGCGCGTCTCCGTCTTCGCGATGACGAGCGCGGACGACGCGACGACCGAACTCGCGACCGCGCCGCCGTCGACCGCGCCGCCGTCCATCGAGGAGACGCCCGCGCGCGACGACGACGACGCGCCGCCGCCGCCGCCGCCGCTCGCGGAAAAATCGGTGGGCGCGGAAAAGCGACCTCGCGATGACGACGACGACGACGACGACGACGACGCCAAGCGCGCCAAGCCGACGGGAAAACCGGTGACGCTCGGACCGATGACGTTCGCGAGCGGTGATGCGATCATGGAGTACTTTGGACGGTTGAGGAACGAGTTGACGCTGGATCAGAACATGAACGAGTACGAGGCGCGGACGACGGAGGCGTTGTTGCGACTCGGTCACGAGGAGGCGGAGAGGAAGATTGGGTGTGGGATACGAAATTTTCAGATTCGTAAACATCCGGCGCACGGGACGCGGTGTTTCATGATCGTGCGCGAGGATAACACGATGGAGGATTTTTCGTACAGAAAGTGCGCCGTCAGGTTGTTCCCGGGATACGATCCGGCGTCGTTCAGAGGTAACGACGGGGCGAGAGCGCAGTTCGGTGGGCGCGGTGGTGGGCGTGGTGGTGGACGCGGTGGTGGGCGCGGTGGTGGGCGAGGTGGTGGACGCGGTGGTGGGCGCGGCGGCGGACGCGGCGGCGGTCGCGGCGGCGGTCGCGGCGGCGATCGTTTCGGCGGCGGTGGTCGCGGCGGCGGTGGTCGCGGCGGTGGTGGACGCGGCGGTGGTCGCGGCGGTGGTCGCGGCGGCGATCGTTTCGGAGGCGGCGGACGCGGCGGCGGCGGACGCGGCGGCGGCGCGCCGCCGCCCGGGGGCGACCGTCCGCGATTCGGTCGACCCTTCTGAGACTCACTCTCGACTCGGCGAAGACACGCGGTTCGACGGCGGGGTTCGCTCCCAATCGTCATCATTCATAATACGACACACGACACGACCTCACTCACTCTCGCGCGCGTCGTCGCCCGCGGTGCGTCTCGTCTCGTCGCTCGGCGAAAAGCGCGTCCTCGAGGCAGCGGCGTCGGGACTTGACACCGCGCCGCGCACGCCTCGCGCGCGGCTCGCCGCGCGCCGACGAGGCCGCCACGCGCGAGGACACCGTCGCGCACGCGTCTCGGCGCGCGCGCGCATCGCACACGAACGCGTCGCGCGTCGCGCGGGTGACGGAATTCGGGTTGGATAATTAATCCTCGTCAGCGGTCGACGGTTCGAAACATGCAGGCGGGGAAGCGCGCGGCGTCGGTGATCGGCGACACGTTGGCGTCGAGCGCGCTCATCGCATCCGCGGGAGAGCGCATCCTCCGCGCGCGCCCGAAGATGATCGCGCTGAGCGGTCCGGGAGGGTTCCTGGGCGCGCGAGTGCTCGACGCCGTGCTCGACGCGCACGAGTACAGACGTGCGCACGGACTCGAGAGCGGAGAGGTGCTGTTGTTCTCGTCGTCGCCGGGGAATCTGATGTCGAGATTGACGCGTCAGTACGGAGCGGATCGATTGAAAGGGGTGCGAGCGTCGCGAGTGGATTATTATTTCCAACACGACGTGGACTCGTGGGAAGACCAGTTGGGGTCGCTGGGCATGGCGGGTCGTGATTCGGTCTTTATGAATCTCGCCGGTCTCGCCGGTCCGGTGTCGGGGCGGGAGGACGCGATGCGGTGCGTGAATTACTTGGCGCCGATCGCGGCAGCGCGCGCGTGCGAGAATTTAGGATTCGGGCACTTCATTCAGAGCAGTACGCAAGCCACAAAGGCGGAGCGCGCGGGGCAGGTGCCGTACAGTCGTTGGAAGGCTATGGCTGATTTTTCGTTGGCTCGGCTACGAGAGTTGCCCGTCACCGTGTGCGCTCTGGGTATGTTGTACGATAAGGACCAGGGCATCGTCGGACAGAGAGGAGATTTGTTGAACATCATCGACTTGACGCCCCTGCCGTTAACGCCCATCATGGGCGACGGGTCGGCGCCTTTACAACCTTTGGAGGTGAAAGATGCGGCGAATAGACTAGCGTTTTTAGGTCTGACCGACGTGAAGGAGCTCCCGGTGCACAAACTCGGAGACGAGGAAGGCGATACGATTTGGAGTCGAGGATCTTGGTCGCGTCTCATCAGCGAAAACGAACAGAGACAATTCACGCTGCGCATGTACGACGCGGTCGGTCCCGAGACGCTGAGCATGTCGGACTTGATTAAAAAGTTCGCCGAGCTTAATCAACGCAAGCTCCGTCCCGTTCACGTCGACTACAGGAACTTTGAGCGAGTGTTGAACGTGGCATCGTTGGGAAACTTGAATAGACAATTCGTCTCGCTCCTGCGAAGCGAGCAAGACGCCGAGAACCCCATCGTTGGCAACCCAGACGCATTTGAAAAGTTACTCGGTCCAGACGCCAAACTCTGCGCGCTGAGTGACCTGAAACACGTCACTCACCGGCGGCAGTTTCCGTACTTCGCCACACTCGGATGGGCCATGCAAAACTACGGCGTCATCTGGCCCGGCATCCTTCTCGGCACGGAAATCCTCGTCACATACCTCTTCGGTCAAAAGTATTCCACCGAAGACTACTGGCGATACACGCGCCTCACCCTGAAGGCTTCTTTCCTAGCCTGCGTCGTCGGAGGCGGCGCCCACTTCGGCGGCGAATCCGCCGCGCAGCTCATAGAAATCTTACGCGCGACGCTTCCACCGCCATCGCAGCCGTAGCGCGCGAGCAGTGTTGTACACCAAGCATTGATCTGTATTCCATCGAACGACCGTCTTCTCGCCTTCTTCCCGGAAAACCCACGACGTCGCGGGAAACTCGCGTCGGCGCGTCGCTCCGTCGATTTTTGAAAAATCGCGTGACCTGTCGTCCACAGATCGCGACTTCCTTCGGGATCGTCCACCGCGCGCGCGACGCCATGCCGCCCGCGACGACGTCAAAACAGACCTCCACCGCGCGACGATCGGTCGATGCGTCGCGTCCGTCGTCGTCCGCGGCGGCCAAGGCGCGATCGACGGAGACGGCCGACGGCACGAGGCTCAGCGTGCAGCAACAGTGTTTCCTTCAGGCGTTGCTCGCGCGCGGCATCATGGACTCGGGAGATGCGGAAAGTTTGTACAGGTGCGTCGTGTCCGCGCGCGAACGGGTCGGCGCGAGGCGAGGCGCCGCGCGCGCGTCGTCGTCGAGAGAATAGTGGACTCACCGTCGTCTTTGGTTGGAACAGAGAAATCGTCGAGGACGACAAAGCGGACGATTTCATGGGATTCTGGGGAGAGATTGCGATCGCGTTAAAGTTTTTAGACCTTGAGATTCGCGCGACGAAATTCGAGGACGACGGAAGGACGTACATGGCGGTGGTGAACAACGGCGTGACGCAGGTGGCGAAATTGGCGACTCGACTCTCTCCGCAAGAGATCGCGCTCTTCCGAATCGCCCTGGATGAAATCTTACGCGACGACGAGACGGTGGAACAAGGCATACATTTCATGAGTGCCATGAATTACACCGAGTTACAGACGCAGAGAGACCCGACGCAACCGACGCAGTTGACGCAACGCGAGTTGCAGACGCAGACGGTGCAAAAGATGAGCAAAACCGACAAAGAGGCCACGCTCAATCAACTCATCGCCGACCGCTGGCTCTCGCACGCCGAAGACGGCGAGCGTCTCCGCCTCGGTCCGCGCTCGTTCCTCGAACTTCGAGAGTTCATCTTAGATCAAGCGCCCGAACGCGCGAGAGAGCGGTGGAACAAATTGTTCTAGTTGTATCATCATCATTCGTCTCGACCCGTGCCGCAGTGATCGCCTCGCCGCGTCGCTCGAGGGTGTCGACGAACCTCGCGCGCGAGCGACATGTCGCACGCGCGCGGCCCGATGCTCTTTTGCTGCGAGACGTCGACGACGTCCGACGCGCGTCCCGACCAGCCGCCGGCGCCCAGGCTCGTGCGAGACGGCGACCTCGTCGTCGTCGTCGAGGGATTCAACAGCGCCGTCGCCGCGCGCGCGCGGGCGGGCGCGGTGTTTTCTTCCAAACACGGCGCGTTTCATCACGACGATTGGATCGGGCGCGAGTTCGGGACGAGGGCGCGCTCGCGAGAGGGGAGAGGGTTCGTGTGGGTGTGCGCGCCGACGCCCGAGCTCTGGACCAAGGTGTTGGAGCATCGCACGCAGATTTTGTACGCGCCGGACATCGCGCTCGTGTGCGCGGAGATGGAACTCGCGCCGGGGAGCGTGGTGCTGGAGAGCGGGACGGGGTCGGGAAGTTTGACGCACTCGTTGGCGCGGTGCGTGGCGCCGACGGGACGGGTGTGGACGTACGAGTTTAACGAGACGCGCGTCAACGCTGCCAAGGAGGAATTCGAGGATAATGGAATCTCAAAGTACGTGACGGTGGTGCACAGAGATATTCAGCGCGACGGGTTCCCGGAAGAAATGGCGGGGTGCGCCGACGCCGTGTTGCTCGATTTGCCGGGTCCGCATCAGTGCGTGGAGAGCGCGGCGAGGTCGCTTCGCCCGGACGGGGTCCTGTGCACGTTCTCTCCGTGCATCGAACAAGTGCAAAGGACTATATTAGAGATGAAGCGTCGCGGGTTCGCCGACGTGAAGACGGTGGAATTGCTCGGTCGCGACTACGACGTCGAAGGCAAATATTTGCAAACGGATTTGTCAGCGCCTCTGAGCAAAACCACCAAGATTGGATGGAGAAAAGATCACAAGCGTCGACGAGACGGCGACGAAAGCGCCGAAGATGTTGAGGACAAGAAGGTCGGCACGGTGATTACCTTTCCACGGCAGCGTTTGCAATCGCACACGGCGTATCTCACGTTTGCGCGTCTCGTCCCAGAGCCGGAGGGGTGGAAAGAAACTCTCGCCGCGCGTGGTAAAAAGTTCGTCATCGGCGAGGATGTCTTAAAACGAGCGGCGGATATATTGGCGAAACGTCGGCAAAAGCCCCAGCCGCAACCGACGGCGACACAGAAAGTTCTGCAAGACTTAGGAGAGTACTCGGACTAGAAAATTTGGTAAAGAATCGCTATTTCCTCCTAGAATTTTGTCACCCGCCGCCCATCCAAGGCGCGAAAAACGTGTTGTTGACTCCCCACAACACGTCCTGCGTCTCCACGAACGCATCGATCAGCGCTTTCCTCCCATCCCCCGCGGCTAAACCGCTCGCCGCCGCGCTCGCCGCCGCCGGCGCCGCCGCGAGCAACGTCGGACCCACGGACGCGCCGAGCGCCGCGCGCTGCATCAAATCCAACTCCGCGGGTTCATACGCTTCGATTCCATCCAAATACTCGATCCAATCTGCATCGAGCCCGTGGTATCTCGCCCCGTCGCGCAGCAACGTCATGTATCGCGCCGACGCGAGTTGTTCCCCGAAATTCGGAAGTGTTCGATGCGACAACGTCCGACACGTCAACGCCTCCCCCTCGTACGTCTCGCACCGCACATCGAGAACATCATACGAGCCCTCCGTTCGAACCAAATACTCCCACTCGTCTGACGTGATTTCGTGCGCGACGCCGTGGCATTCGAGCTCGAAGCGTCCGCTCGCGTCCGCTCGAGCCTCGCGCACCGAGGCGAACGCAGGTTCGACGTACGGCAATCCCGGGACGTTAAACACGAGCTCGTACCCGCGCAGCACCACGGCCGACGATCGCGTGGGTTTCATCGCGCGCATCCCCTGAAACGTGTCGACGTTCATGTTGGAGCCGTACGCAAAGTAGAGCACTGTGTCATCGTCGACCACGGCGCGCGCGACGACGCGACGCGCGCGAGGCGACGACGACGAGACGCGCGACGTCGACGCCGATCGCGCCGCCATCGCGCGGGCGAGAGAGGACGCCATGACGCGCGCGCGGTGCGTAATGTGGATGGAGGTCTCGCGCGGTTACAAGGGCGTCGGTCGACCGCCGCTACATTCTAAAAAATCTCACCGCGACGCGGATGCGGTGATGGAATCGGAGACGCCGCTAGTGTCGTAGAAATCAATCGTTCCCGCCCGACGGTCCGGGCGGCGGCGGTGGGACGTTGACCAGGGGCGGTTGGCCGGCGGCGCCGAAGAGCGCGCCGGCGTTGGAAATCAAATTTTGCAAATCTTGCGCTTGAAACGCCACCTGCGGTGGTGGTGGCGGTGGGACTTCGCGAACGTGCGTCTCGTAGGGTGTGTGCTGCGTCGGTGCGCTTGGTGGCGGCGGTGGCGGGGGCACGTCCACGAGATGGTGTTGGCTCGGCGGTTCTTCGCGCGCCGGCGCGCGTCGAATGTCCTTGGCGTTCGGGCCGAGACCTCTGGGATGAATCATCATCCCGATCATTCCCGCGGACGGAGGCACGTGACCCGGCGTGAGCTCGACCGCTGTGATGACTTTATCCGCGTGTTGTCCGCGAGGGGCGAGATAGAGTTCGATGTCGTCCGCTTTAGCGACGCCGCATCGTTGACGTTGGCGATAATGCTTGACGAGCTTGGCGAGCGCCGCCTCGGCGTCGTCCCCACCGCTCGGGGCGGGCGAGACGTGCACGAGCGTCACCGCACGCGACGTGGACGAACGGTGAACTTGTTTCACGAAGGATTGCATCGATTTGTAATCGACGCGACCCTTGACGGTGACGCTCTCCGGCATGAGGTCGCCGACGCGCGCGCCTTCGCCGCCGATGGGCGCGCAGCGCACGTGCAACGTCGGCATGCCGTGGATCTCGATCGTGCCCTCCCACGCGCCGTCCGGAAGCGGGACGTCTTCGCGAACGTCGACGTCTTCGGGATCGTATTCGTTCTCGTCTGGAATCTCAGACGGGGCTTCGGGTTCGTATTCTTCGTCTCCGTCGTCCTCGGCTCTGTACGCCGGTTCCGGTTGGTATTCCGGTTCGTCTCGCTCATCTTCGTCCTCGTCTTGTTCCTCGTTCTCCTCGTCTTCTTCGTCCTCTTCGCCGTTGGCGAAGTGTTCGAACGACACGAATTCCGTCTCGCTGCCGCCCGCCGTCGCCGTCGTCGCCGGTTCGTCCTCGGGTTGTTCCTCTTCGTTTTCCTCCTCTGGCGACGCGACAGCCGTCGTCGTCGCGGGCGCCTCGTCACGCTCCGTCGCCGTCGTCTGTTCCACGACGTCTTCGCGCGCCAACGGTTCGTCTTGCTTGATCTCCACGTGAATCTCATTCTTACCATCCTTCTTCACGACCAAATCCTCGAGCGCGACGCCCTTGACGAACGCATCCTCGCCCGCCGCGCGTTGTCTCGCCTCGCGCCACTCGACCAATTCCTTATTCGCGAGTTCCTGCGGCGACATCCCCACCACATTCTCCGGGCGTAAATCGTTCGCCAACACGCGCGCCCGAAGCTGTGGGTTATGTGCATCCTTGAGATTGAACATCAACGATCTCGCGCGCGTGCGGTAATCCTTATCCACCGATCCGCACTTGGCGTACAGCGCCGACTCCACCGCCGTCGCCACCTGGCTCGGCGTCCCCTCCGCCCGCTCGTGTCCACTCTCCACCGCTTCCTTCGCCGCCGTCTCCAACGCCGCCTCCACGCTCTCTCGAAACTTTTTCCGAATCTTCCCCTCCTCCGCCAACACCTCCGCGCGCTTCTCCGCCGCGCGCTTCTCCGCCGGTTTCGCGCGCTTATTCGCGCGCGCCTCCTGCGCCGCGCGTCTCGCCATCACCTCCGCCGCGTGCGCCTCGTCCCTGAACACCGGCCACGACACCTCATCGTCTAAAATCGCCTCCTCGAGGTTCAACTCCTCTCGCTCGCCGTCTTCGGCGTCCTCACCGAGAGAATCCGGGTAAAAAATCGTCGCCGTCCTCGCCTTGGCGTCCACCTCGAGCACCTTGGCGTCGTACCACACCCCGGTCTCCGGCCACGCCACGGAGATGTATCGTCCTGCGAGAACGATCAAGAATCACGACGCGTCAGTCACTCGTCCACGTCTCCCCTCGAGACACGAATTCCGCGTCGTTTTCGCGCACCACCGCCGTTCATTCATCTCCCTCGCGCCGTCATCATCATAATCATCGGCATCGAATTCGTCCTCGATGCTCCACCGCCATCGCGCGCGCGCCCGTTTCTTCGCGCGAACGTCCTCGGATATCGTCTTCCTCACCTCTCAATCGCGATGAGATGTCATCCAGCGTCAACAGACGTCGCTTTCGTCCAGACATTGATCGATGTCGGTCGCGCGCTCGATCGATCGATGCCCACCGCAGAGTGCGGCTCGTGCGATGGGTTTCGCGCTCACCACGCTCGGATTCTTGAGTCTCGAGGGCGCGTTTTACGCGTACGTGCAGAGCACGGCGCCCGTGGCCAGACGATCGTGCGTGAGAGACGCGAGACGCGCGCGCGACGTGACGGGCGCGATGGGCGCGACCGACGCCCATCGTGGGACGAATGGGCGCGACCATTCATTCGGACGACTGACGGTGAGAAGCGCGCGCGGGACGTAGGTTTTTACACGTCATGTACGGCACGAGCGTGTTGTGTTGTTGGTTCATGTGGGCGGTGATTTACCTGGCGCAGATGACGCCGTTGATCAAACCGGTGACGTCGAGCGAGGCGTGAGCCGCGAGGCGCGCGCGCGATTGATTTGATTGTTTCGACGGCGGGGCGAGTCGTCGGTTTGTAATTTGTAATGCCTAGTACGTAGCGAACGTTTTTTATCTTTTGTTTGTTTGTTTTTTTTCTGAATTTGCAGCTAGTCGATCAGCAACACGCCGACGACGATTTACTCTCCGCGCGCGTCGACGAGAGATTCACCTCGATCAAGTCCTCGCCCTCGCCCTCCGCGTCCTTCACCTCCATTCCCGGTAACGCCGCCGCGATCTTACGAAACAACACTTTTACGTTAAATCCAGCCTTTGCGCTCGTCTCGATGAACATCACACCCTCCTCCTTCGCCAACGCCTCCCCCTCGCTCGCGCTCACCTCGCGCCCGTCTAAATCCGTCTTGTTCCCGACCAACGCGACGACGACGTCCCCGCCTCTCTCCGCCTTCACCTCCGAGATCCACTTCGCGCTGTTCGCGAAGCTCGAACGAGAACTCACGTCGTACACGATCACCGCCACGCTCGAATCCCGTATGTACGACGGAATCAACGATCGAAACCGTTCCTGTCCCGCCGTGTCCCACAACTGCAGACGCACGGTGCGATCCTCGAGGTACATCGTTTTCGACAAGAAATCGATACCGATCGTCGCCTGGTACGAGTTGTCGAACTTGTCGTACATGAAGCGCGAGATGATGGAGGTTTTCCCCACGGACTGATCCTGTGGAGACGAGAAAACGAGCGCGCGGTCGTCAATCGCGAGTCACGCGTCGCGCGCGCGCGCATCTTCTCTCGAGACGCATCGCTCGCCGCGCGCGCGATCGATCGATCGAGAGGGCGAACACGCACGCCGAGGAACACGAGCTTATACTTGGGAAGCGGTTTCACCGCCCCGTTCGCGCCGCGCATCGCGTCGAGAGACGGGAGTCGCGGTCTGGGTCGACGCCCACCGTGGGTTGTGTCGAGGACGATGTCATTTGACGAGTCGTGACCCGTCGAGGAGTCCCCTCGAGTGCACGAGGCCTCGACCTCGATCGCGCGGCGCCGCGTCACAACGACGACGTCGGGAGACGACGCGGCGGACGGTGCGTGACGCGGGCGAGGGAGACGACGAGGGAGACGACGTTCGATCCCGCGACGCGAGAGACGGCGCGAACGTCGCGTCGATCGCGCGCGTGGAGGGCGCGAACGCGTGGGACAGATGCGCGCGTGATTTTTTGAAAATTCACGGCACCCTCGCGCGTGGAGAGACGTCGCGATGGGTCGAGACCCGCGCGCGCGCGCTCGAAGGATCGAATTCGATGTGCGTGACCGAATGACTGACGCTCGAGCGGTTCGTTGGACGACGCAGACGGCTTTTTGTACGCGCATCGTACACATCAATCATGGACGACTCGTCTCCGGCGCCGCGCGTCACGGGAGAGACGCTCGGTAACTTTGTCGGGAAGAAGGTGCTCGTCGTCGGTGAGGTGAAACCGATGGATGAGAACACGGCGACCGTGACGATGGCTGATTCCAAGGTGATCACCGTGAAACTCGCGAGCGGCGGATCGTTCAACTCCAAGTACGTCGAGTTTGAGGCGACGGTGGACGGACCGACGGAGGTGACCGAGTCGAACCGCGTCGAGTTTGGTGATGATTTCGATCAGTTCTCGTACGGTGAGTTGTGTAAGCTCATCAACGGTAAGGCGAAGGAGATGTTTTTCTGATTGAGCGAACGCGTGGAGACGAGACGAGACGAGAATAATTGTTAGACGCTTTGGATCCGACGTCACGATGAAATGTATCTGCGATAAATTACTCTCTACAGCGTTTACGCGTCGCCCGTCCATTCGAACTGCACGCTGTCGCGCTCGAGCGACGCGCGAACGATCGCGTTGACTCGATCGCGCAAATCCTTGCCCGGAAAACGGTTGATGACTTCGACGCCGAAGCCGCTCACCAAGAGCGACCGCGCCGTATCCGTGCTCAAACCTCTCGACCGAATGTAGAAAAGCTCTTCCTCTTCCAAGTCACTCACGGTGCATCCGTGCGTGCATTTGACGTCATCCGCTATGATTTGCAAGTTCGGCTTGACGTTGACCGTCGCCTTGGGCACGAGGAGCAGGTTTCTAGAGAGCTGCTGCGCATCCGTGCGCTGCGCGAGACGGTTCACTTGCACGTTGCCGTCGAAAACGCCTCGCCCCGTGGGCGCACTCACGATGCACTTGTGCAATTGGTCGCTCGAACCCTCTTCGAAATCTAACTGCAGCTTGCTGTGTAAGTCTAAGGTTTGGTTCGCTCCGGCGAGGTTGAAACATCCGAGCACCGTCTCGGTTCGCGGGCCGAGCTGCTTGATGTTCAAGTCGTGTCGAGCCGTCTTGCCTCCCACGGAGACCTCGTTCACCTCGTACTTGGACTCCTCTTCTTGCGTAACGAGAGTCGTGCGCGTGTGCGTGGCGTTGCGTCCGTGGTTTTGCACGAGAAAGTGCTTGAGCGACGCTCCCTTCGAGAGCGTGATTTCGCACACGCCGTTTTGCCAGTACGCGCCCTCGCCTTCGCCGGCGAAATCTTCCACCAAGGATAACTCACCGCCCTCCTCGACGACAACGGTGACGCGCGGCGCGGACACGCGCGTGTTCGCGTCCTCACCGCTCGTGGAGAGTGACACGATGTGAATCGGCGCCGCGCACTTCGCGCCCGCCGCCACGCGAATCACCACCACCTCCGTCGCGCTCGCCGCGTTAATAGCCGCGAACACGTTCCCACGCACCGCGCTCTGCGCCCCGGTCGCCGCATCGCCCGCACCCACACTGACGCTCACACCGGCGTTCTTCGCACCCTCGAGATCGCTCTGCGCGGCGTCGAGCGCACCGTCCACCAAGACGACGACGACGCCCGCGTTCTCGACCCTCGCCCCGCTCGCGTCCGCTTTCGCCCCATCCTTCGGTCCCTCGAACTCCGCCGCCGTGAGCGCGCTGAAATCCGTGAACCTATATTCCTCGTTCCGATTCGTCGGCGCGCGCGCGTCTCGAAGACTCCGCGCCTCCTCCGTCGTCGCCAACGCGCCGTTCCCTCTCGCCGCGCGCGTCGCCCGCGCCGCGAACCCATCCTCCGCGTTCACCACCGCCGTCGCCGCCGTCTTTCCGCGCCCTCGACGCATCGCCGCACCTCCGCGCGCGCGTTTTCCATCCACCGTCGGCATCGCGCGCGCGCGCGCCGTCGTCGCCGTCGTCGTCATGGCCGTCAGCGCCGTCATGTCGATGACCTCTCGCCGTCGACCCTTCCCGAGGACGCGCGCGTCGTCGCCGCGACGCCGCGCGCGTCGCTTTCGCGGGGACTCTCGCGCGACGTCGACGGAAGACCGTTCGCGCGTCGAGTTCGCGCGCGCGGGGACGTTCGCGCGTCGTTCGCGCGTCGCTGTGACGTCCGTCGACGACGACGCGCGCCTGGGACGTGTGGATGAGCATGACGAGTCATGACCCGCCGTTTGTCCCCCCCCCCTCTCTCTTTCCCTCCTCGCCCCGTCCCAGACCGCGACGCGCCGCCGGAGAGCGCCCGCGCGCGATCGTCGACGATGTCGCGCGAGACGTCGCGACGACGCGGATTTGAGATTCCCGCGTCGCCGTCTCCGCGCGCGAGCGACGCGGGAGTGAGAGACGCGCGGGAGGGGACGAGCGAGGACGCGGCGCGCGCGAAAGCGTGGGCGCTGAGCGGATTGACGCCGCCGGACGGTGTGGACGGTGGAATCGGTGGTGACGCGAACGCGAACGCGAATGCGAATGTGAGGGATGCGTCGTCCCCCGCGCTGGGATCGCGCGGATCGTTCTCGCGCTCGGCGTCGGGGGGTGGGGTGTCGGCGCTGAGCGACTCGCTGCGAAGGATCGATAGCGGGTTGTTGTTTAACACGGACGAGACGGGCGCGGGTGGATTGACGAGCGCGGGGAAAAAGAAGTTGATGCCGGATGATTTCGACATACTCAAGCTCGTCGGGCAAGGGGCGTTCGGGAAGGTTTTTCAGGTGAGGAAAAAGGATAGCGGCGGTATCTACGCCATGAAGGTGATGAAGAAGGATCGCATCATCGAGAAGGATCAGGCCGAGTACACCAAAGCCGAGCGGGACATCTTGACCGCAGTAACGCATCCGTTCATCGTCAGTCTGCGATTTTCGTTTCAGACGACGAGCAAGTTGTATCTGATTTTGGAGTTCATCAACGGCGGGCACTTATTTTTTCAATTGTATCAGCAAGGTACGTTCGGAGACGATTTAACGAGATTTTACATCTCGGAGATTTGTCTCGCCATCGGTCATCTGCACTCGCTGAACATCATGCACCGTGACTTGAAGCCGGAGAATATTCTTGTCGACGTCGACGGTCACGTGAAAATCACGGATTTCGGCTTGGCGAAGAAAATCTCCGAGGACGAGCGCGCCAACTCGCTCGCCGGCTCCATCGATTACATGGCCCCGGAAATTTTAAACGCCAGGGGCCACGGTAAGACCGCGGATTGGTGGTCCGTGGGCGTGTTGATGTTTGAGATGTTAGCCGGCACACTGCCATTCAAGGGTAAGAACAAACAAGCCGTCCAAAAGGCAATTTGCTCTGAAAAGGTCAAAGTGCCGAATTATTTTCAACCCGAAGCCGTCGGTCTCATCAAGGGCATGTTAGCGAAAGATCCGACGGTGCGTCTCGGTCGAGGTGAAAACGGCACGGCGGACGTCAAAGGGCACAAGTACTTCAAAAGCGTCAACTGGGAAAAGATTGCGGCAAAGGCTGTGCCCCCGCCTTTCAAGCCGAACGTCAACGGCCGGCATTGCACCGCGAATTTCGACGCGAGATGGACCGATGTCGATCCGGTGGATTCTCTCGCCGCGACGCCGGTTTCCGGCGAGCAACACAAATTCACGGGTTTTACGTACGTGTCCAACTTCATGGAGGAAGCCATGTCAAAGCTCGAGAACGTCAACGTTCGCGCCGGCGCAGACGACAAGGATGGATCAGGAAGCGACGAAGAGGGTGAAGATGGGCGCAACACTCTCGATGATACCTTGGACGAGCTCGATTTATCGGAGGATGAAAGCGCCGAAAAAGAAGCGCCGTCAACACAGACGCCAGCGATGAACGTGCAGAAACCACCCAAATTGCGTCCGGACGCACCGGCGTTCGTCCCGGGACGTTAAACACGTCACCACACAAATAATACAAATAATACAGCCGCACCCCGCGCCGGCATTCTCGGCGCGGTTGCGATCAGCGCAGCGTGTAATATAATTCTCTTGTAGCTCAGCAAAACGGTTACCCAGTCGCCGCACACCCGCGCTCGCGCGCGCGCATCGCGCGACCCCACGCCGGCGCCCGTTCGTCCGCCCGACGATGGACGTCGCCGTCGACCTCGTCGGCCTTCCGCAGGTTGTCGATCCCTCGCAGCGACATTTCGTCGTGCAAGTGTCCCCGTTCAGCACTTTCCACGAACTGCGCGTCCTCGCGTGTCGCCGCGCGGGCGTGTCGTTGGAAGAGGCGAGACTGCACTACAAGGGTAAAGTGTACCCCGACGCCACGACTGTGGGCCAGCTTCGTGGCAACAGGTCCTCCAACACGCTCAAGGTGGCGCTTATGCCCGATCCCTCAGCCAAACGGCAAACGATGGACCAAGAGCTTCGACGACTTCGAGAGGCCGCCAAGCAGAGATACGACAGTTCGAGCCCGACGGCATCGTCGGGATACTCGCCCGCGAGCGATCAAGGCTCCGAGGGACGAAGTCCGTTCTCACGAACGGAGGATTCACCGAGGGTGGGTGATTTCGGGCGCATTCGCGAGCTCGCCGAGCGCCGCGCGACGCCGAGCTCGCGGTCGCCGAAACCTCCCGCGGGCGCGCGTTCGGTGCACGCGCCCGCGAGCGCGCCGCGCGGTGATGGCACCGACCATTCACCGTCGTCGGTGCCCCCGAGCGGTCGCGCGCGGGAGGAAGCGGCGGCCGACGCGCGCCGTCGAATAGAGGCGAAGGCGCGCGAGTGCCAAGAGTTTGAGCGCGAACTCTCCAATCTCGAGCGGTTCGGCACCGCCGACGACGCGACGCGCCAACGCCTAATCTTCTTGAGCGAGACTTTCGAGCGCGCGCTCTTGTTTTTCGACGGCGTCGATTCGCTCGGCGACGACGACGTTCGAGCGTGTCGAAAAGCGGCGGTTCGCCGCGTCGACGCGCTGAGCGACAGGGCGAACGTCTTGAAAAACGTCGTCGACGATAATCTTAGACACACGTAGGCGTTCGCGCGACACGATCGCGCGAACGTGTTGTAGCTCACACGCATAGCTAGCTCCCGCGCGCGCGTCGTCCGCGACGCGTCCCGAATAATATTCCGTTAGAAACAGTTAGTTTCAAAACGACCCAACCGCACTCTCGCGCCCGCCGTCATGGCGCGAGGCGGGCGTCGGTCGTCGCGCGCACCGTCGAGCGACGACGAAGACGACGCGACCGATGCGCCGCGCACGCCCGACTCGAACGCGAACGACGTGTCGCTGAAGTACCGCATCGGAAGCACCGGGAAAGAGGCGCGCGCTCGAGCGAAACTGTTGCGAAACGCGTCGCGACGCAAGCGCGAGGCGCGAAGCGCGCGACGCGCGAACGAACGGTCGCCGTCGCTGAGCTCGGAGAGTTCGCCCGAGCTCGCGGGGTCGACGACGGTGGAGGCGCTCGGGAAGAGAAAGGAGAGCGCGGCTGAGTACAGAAAGCTTCGAGCGGTGCTCGAACGCGTGAGTTTAGCGGAGAATTTTGAGAGCGGGGATGAATTGTACGTCGAGTGCGGCGACGACGCTCGAGTCGTGAAGGCGTCGACGTTCGTGTCTCGGGTGCGGATGAATGAGGCGAGGTTGGATGAGGTTGAACGCGCGTACGGGGCGAGCGGAACGGTGTGGCCGACAAAGGCGGCGGCGAGACGAATGCCCTCCGCGTGTCCGGATCGAGATCGCGACGAACCGCGAGATGATGCATTGGATTTGTTACCGGCAGAAGTCTGGGAGCGCGTTTTCGCGTCGGTATCCCTGAGGACAGCAGTGCGAATGGCCGCGGCGTGTAAGTCGCTGTGGGTGCTTTCGCAGCGAAAGTTCATCGTCAATAGACGTTACGAATCTATTTTCGGTCGCGCGTTGGCTTCCGAAGACGAGCGCGCCGAGAGGACGATGATGATGTCATATTTATCTAGTGAGAGGTGGCTGGAAGACGCTCACTTGGGCGAGACGGTGTTTCCAAAGCCGGTGCACTTCAGCGTCGGTCCGAGTTTCGTGAGAGGTTTACTCGCCGACGAGACCACGGTGACATCGTTCGATAGGGAAAAGGTGAAAATTTGGTACCACGGCGCGGGAATTCGAGGGGACGATGACGCGGGTGGGCGGTTGGCATCATTGTTCGTTGAGAAAAAGAGTTCGGCCACTCGTGGATTGACCGCGTTAGCGATAAACCAAACGAGCATCGTCGCCGGCGACGATGGAGGTCGACTCCGTATTTGGCACAGCGACACGCTCGAGTACGTACAGCGACGAGCGCACGCGATTCCAAACGATAACGCCGTCTCCGCTCTGTGTGGTATTCCAGCAACTTCTCTCGTGGTGTGTGCGAGTAGGCAGAGTTCATCTCTCGAAATTTGGGAAACAGAGGATGTGACATCAGTGACGTCACTTCCGTTGGTCGAAGGCACCGATGAACAGAGGCACGGCGTGACGTGCATGAGCATGTTCGGAGGAAACTCATACGGGCGCCATAGGTCGCACATCGGCGCGACCTCACGAATGTGGGCTGGGACGACTTCTCAGAAAGTCGTCGGCGTGGACCTCAATCATGCGAACATCGTGGACACGTTGAGTCTTCCGGAATCATGCGGACCAGATGCCGGGATTTCCGCGATCGCGGTCAATGGTCCACTCGTAAGCACGACCGTGAAAGGTTTCGGGGCCGTGATTTGGGACCGACGAGGCATGCCGCAAGAGCAAATTGTGGCACGTTTCGATTCCCCATTCGCTTCCTCCGTGTGCGAGTCTGAACAATCGAGTTGCATCGACCTCGAGGATTTCGCGCTTTGGACTTCGAATCCTGGAGACCCCGGCGTGTGTATGTTTGACATACGCAAGACGTTCGGACCGCCTCGAAGGCAAGACCGTTGGGTCGTGGGATCACCCGAGAGGTATTCGCCGGCGTGCGTGCTTCATCCACGCATGCGCACGCGCGGGTTCAGCGAAGAAGTTAACGTGGGATGTTTCGCGCGCGTGCCCGGCGAACCGGGTGCTGTCATACTCGCCCCAGACGCGAGTTGTAGCGACGCGAGGTGCTCTATATTCTCGAAAAGGAACGATCTTCCGACGGCGCAGGAAATTGAAGAGCTCGAAGTGGCCGACGTTGACGACGGTTGGCGTTCGAGACGGACGCGAAAGCAAGGGAAACCACCGCAGCCGAAATCGCGCGGAAGGTACCCAAAACGACAATAGAGGACAGATTGTTAATAGTTTTAGAAATAGCAGCGCGCAGAGTAATATTAAATTCAGTTTCAGTTTTCAGTTAGAGAACACCGCGGGCGCGAAGACGGGCTCGTTCTTGTCAATCACGAGCGTCTCGCCATCCACCTCGATTTTCAGCCTACGCTCGCCGCTTCCTTCCTTGATCACCTTTTTTCCCTCGCTCGCCACGTACATGTAACGCAAATCTCCAGCGTTCAATTCCACCACAATTTGCCAACGATCCCTACCGACGCGCTGCATCGCCAGCGGTTTTTTCATCTTCGCGTCACTTCCTACTACGCTCAATGTCACGCCCTCCGGTAACTTGCACTGCGTCGCCAACGTCATCTTCACCTTCGGGCCGTTCTTCCGCGCCACCGATCCCACACCATCGCCGACCGCCGCCGTCGCGCGCTCCGCCCGCCTCGGTTTCGCCGCCGCATCTCGCGCGCCTCTCTTCGGCAACTTCACCTCTCGCTTCACGTTACTCGCGATGGGAATGTCCGTCACGTTCGTTTTTCTCCGCACCTCGGCGCGCTTCGCACTGTCACCGACCGCATTCGCGCGCAATCGACCGTTCCGTCTCGCCTCCAACGCCGACGACATCCTCGTTTTGTCGCTCGCCGCCAACGCGCGCTTCCTCTCCGCGATGTTTTGGTTTCGGACGTCGAGCGCGATCTTGTACAGCGCCAGAGGAGCGCCCAAGAGTAATCCACACTTGAACGCCGCGCTTTGCAACGGCGTGAGCGCGGGCACCGTGGGTGCGGAGACGAGCGATGACGAGTCGGTTTGAACGATCGGCTTGAGCTCGCGCGCGTCGCGCCCGGCGCGAGCGACGGAGGCTTCGCGCGCGCGTCGCGCGTGACGCTGGAGGTCGGTGCGCGAGCGCGCAGGTGCGCGGAGCGCGGCGAGAGACGCCATCGAACGCGCGCGTGTGACGTTCCGCGCGCGGGCTCGCGTGGGCTGTCTCTGGGAACGGCGCGAGAAAACATTACATACTCATTATTTCCTTCTCTTTGGCGGCAGACTTTTGCGTGATTTTCGACACCGCATCGTCTGTCATCGTCTGGAGAGACTTTTCAGCGCGTTTTTGTTCATCCTCCGACATGTCCGCGCGCTTGATTTCTTTTTGCGCCTTGTGGCGAACGTTACGAGCCGCAATTTTCGCCGTCTCGCCGAGCTTGCTCGCCAATTTACAAACCTCCTTGCGCATGTCTTGGGTCATGGCGGGGATCGGGACGATGAGACCATCGCTCGATTCTTTTGGCACGAGTCCAAGCGGGGAATTCATGATGGCTTTCTCTACGTTTGGTTTGGTGCTAGGATCGAAGAGCGTCAGCGAGAGCGTCTGCGAGTTGGGCGCCGTGATGGTTGCCAAGTGCGATAACGCCGTCATCTCTCCGTACACATCGACCATGATGTGATCAATCATCCCCGGCGACGCGCGAGCCGTGCGCAACTGTCCTAGATCAACCTCGAATGCGTGCACCGCGCTCTCGAATTTACTACGTCGCGCGGAACCGAAACAAACGAGCGCGCGTCAGTCTCGCATCCATCGTCTTCAGTGCTCTTCTTCTCGTCGCGAAACGCAGACGTACCTCCGCCACTTTTTAGCGTCGTACTCCACCACCTCTCCATCGTTCCCGCCGCCCTCCTCGTCGTCGTCGTCGTCGTCGGCTTCGACGACGGGCGCCGGCTCGTGTTGTTTGTTCTTCCTCTTGTTCCTCTTGCTGTAGTCCCGAACCGCGATTCGCGCGACGTCGATCGATCGCGCCGTCGCGCGCGACGCCGACGCGCCAGTGCCGACGCCCGTCGTCGCGCGCGCGCGCACGCGCGCGCGCATCTCCCGCGCGGCGGTCGTGCAGAGCGCGCGGCGAGCTGACTCGGCCTCGTCGTCGACGCGGCGCGACGACGCTGAGATCGAGACTGGACGCGGCGCGAGCGCGTCGCGAGACGCGCGCATCGCGCGCGATGCCGCGCGCGCGATCGAACGGGACGACATCGCGACCGTCGTTTGTGTGCGCGCGTCCAAGTGGGGATGACGGTTGGCTACGGTGTCTACGCGTCGTTATTACGCTTTCAATTTTTTCTTGACGAATTCTCGCGCGTCGTCCGCGTGGAATCGCTCGAAGTGGTTCCTGAGCATGGCGCTCGTGGAGAGCGTCACGCCGTCGAACGCGCACTGGTAGCGCATCGGGGCCACCTTTATTGAATTCATCTGTACGAAGGCGTCCATGTCCGTCACGCTGACGTTGCGCCTGAGTTGCGCGGCGGATTCGATGGAGGGATTCATCGCCTTGGAAGGAATGACGGTGTCGAAACGAATGAGTTTTCTCGTCGGTTTGTGACGCTTCTGTACCTTGGGCAACGAACCGGGCGACGTCGACGACGGGTCGTGGACGAGCGCAAACTGTTTCGACGACGGTGTCGCGTCGTAGAGATGACGTTCCGATGTGTGACTGGCGTGTTTCTGCGCAGCGTCGTATCCCGTGGATTGCCAATACTCTTGATCTCGTGTCGGATCCGGAGCGTTATTGGCGACTGGTTCGATCGAGCGATCGTGGCTCGGTCGCGCGACTGAGACATTTTCCGCGGACCTGTAGGAGTGTTCGTACGACATCCGCATCATCATCTCTCGCATAGCGGTGAGTTCACGCTCGAGAAGATCAATCTTCGCGATGTTGTATTCGTACTCTCGCGTGGGAATGTGTACCATACCGTTGGAAACCGCGACTGGACGCATTTTCGATTGCGGTGTGTCTTCGCTCGTCGGCGATTTCACTCGGTTTCCGCCGGACGGACCATCGGTGGCTCCTGATTGAGGTGATTCGACGATGGGAGGTTTAGAGTACACAGCGCGCGGGGTGACTTGGCTCGTCGACTCAACGGGTTGAACGATTGTCGTTTCTCTGTGCTCCGCCTTCGGTTTCGGAGTCGCAGCCGGAGCGGCGGCGACAGGCTTTTTTATGAGCGGCTCAATGACTTCGCCTGAACTCCATCGTCTGCATGCATCCGCATATTTTGCCGTGACGTATTGACGCAGGTACGCAAACTCCGTGAATTCCTTTCCGTCCAACTTGAACTGATACCGGCGATGACCCAAATATACAACAAATTCCGTCAAAAAACCGTCCATATCACCCACCCCAGCCGTCTCGGCGGGACACGCCTTCGTGCTCGATCTCAATATCGTCACTTCTTCCTCTTCTATACGCTGAGAGGCTGAAGACATCGCCACCGCCGCAGTCTGTCCCCTCTCCTTCGCCGCGCTCTGTGCGTTTCCTTTTAATGCGGTCAAGACTGCTAACTTTCTAAACGCGTTTTGCGCCGCCAGATCCTTTCTCGCCTTCTTCTGCATTTGCGCGTTCTTCCTGAGTGCGTGAAATGTTTCAGCGAGTAAATTCATATCTCGTTCTATTTGCGCTCTCTCGAAAGCTTTGCGATCATCATTCTTCGCGTCGCCCTTTGTTGGAGTCGTCTCCGTCGATCTGGAGGTGATGTCTTCATAGTTGGCGACGTGTACTTGCACCTTTCCTTTGCGAAGCTCCGCTTCGTCCAGAGCGTTCTGTACCATCTCCATGGATCGAACGATGGATGCAGTATCCGCGTGTTCATTTCCAAGCACAGCCGCGCGTATTTCCTTGGCCCGCCCGTAATGGGCCATCGCCAGGTTCCACTCTTTCATTTCGGCGTTCACTGCGCCCAACTCTGCGCGGATCGACGCCAGTCTCAAATCGTTCGCGTGGTACTTGCTTTCCGCGTTTTCCAAGGCTTGAGTGAAACACACTTGAGCTCTCATCAGTCGTCGTTGTGCAAGATGACACCGGCCAAGGTTCATGACGTAGGTATCGAGATATTTACCCGCGTGAAAATCGTGCTCTGCAATAGTGACGGCACGACCGTACAACGGCTCCGCTTTCTCGAGCTTGTCCAAATCCTCATACGCTTCACCCAGAGCGTTCAGCGTGACAGCAATTTCAGGATACACGTTCTCGTCGCTTCGTTTCAAGATTTTTTCAGCCGAGTGGTACAATCTGTACACCTCACGAATGTCGCCGTGAATCTTGAAAACGCTCGCGAGGTCTATCTCACGTTGCGCGAGCGAGAGATGGTCCTGTCCTAATCGCTGCGTCTCGATTTCGAGCGCGCGTCTGTACAATTTTTGCGCCTCGTCGTAGTGACCGAGCTCCAATTCCACGGACGCGAGGTCGCTAAACCGATCAGCCGTTCCCGAGTAAGATTCGCCGAAACGGTCCCTCGTCGCTTCGAGCGCCTTCTCGAACATGCGCTTCGCATCCTCGAGTTCTTTCAACTTTTGAAGCGCACGGGCGAGCTCCGTGTAAATTTCCGCGACGAACTCGGTCATGAAGTTGGCTGTACTCGAGCTCGACACGTCCGATATCTCCTGCAGAAGTTCTTCGTACACCTCTCTCGAACTGACGAAATCGCCCTTGAGCGTGTACACTCTCGCCAAACGTCGTAAATTTTCCCATAATTCGGTCGAGTGATCCGGATACGCGTCGATGCAGTACTTCAAGGCGTGTTCCAGACAAAACTCACTCTTTCCCCACTCGGAGTACGTCGCGTACACGTCTGATAAACGGAGCATCTGCTGATACGTCGCGTGGTGATTGGCGCCGAGGCGCTGTTCGACTTCGTCGATGAGCGCCTCGTGAAGTTCAATCTCTCTCGCCCTGTCGTCCCGTAAACCTTGCATGGTGGCGATGTTATCGGTGACAACGACGATGTAATACACTGCGTCCACGATGTTTCTATCCTTTGAACACAATCGCCACGCGTTCAACGACGTAGCCGCGACCTCCAAGGCGGCGGCGAGAATCTCCGCGACAAATCCACCTCCGCCTCGCAAACTGTGGTTGTCTCGCGTCAATCGTTCATCCGTCGTCCGAGCCAAGCATAAACTCTCCTCCAGCGCGATCATCGCTCCTAGAGGCGTGTTCCCGTTAAAATTGACGGACTCGTATCCACGCGCCAGTTTCGCCGCCTCGGCCGCGTCGTCCCACATTTCCAAGCGTCGCAGCGCCTTGGCGTGTCTCAAACCGAGCGGCGCCAGGTGAAGTTTTCCGAGCGATTTCTGCGCGAACGCGTGCTCGCATATGGACGCGACGTGATGATGATCGTTCACCCAACCGATGAAACTCGCGCACGAGATCACGCACTGTCCGAGCGCGCGATCTTTTAACCGCCCCAACCGATTCAAGAGCTTGTAGAAGTACGCGTGCTCGACCTCTCCTCGTTTGTACTGCATCACGCGCGCGTAACTGGCGCACAAGTCGCTTCGTCGATTCTGCGCCCAAAAAAATGAATGACGTCGGGATTTGTCATGTATCCGACCAATTGCTCTCGCGCCGACGGCCACTGCCCCGTGCCGGTCAAGTGAAGCACTTCTAAAACCTCGCGTGCGTTCAACGAGGCGGTGTCCTTGTCCAAACTCTTTCGTAAAAAGTACGTCGCGATTTCTCTCTGAAACGGTCCAACTTTACCGTCGTTCATGTACCGCCGTCTCGCGCACTCGATGACGTGCGAGTATCGCAGTATCAACGAGTCTTGTACCATCTCGGTCGTCTGCGAGCCGTCCTCGTAACACCAGCACATGTGTGCCACGTCGTTGGTGAGCGCGAAGAACGCCGATGAAGATTTCGACATGCCCATGATTTCGGCCATCTCGCTCAGGGTGTATCCAGCGAGCGTCGAAAGCAGCATCACCATGAGTTGACGCACGAGATCGTACCCGTGCCGTTGCTCGAGCCCATCGAACACGTACATCAACAACTGTTCGATCGTTTCGGGAAATTGTTTAAGCTCGTGCGCCACGTCGAGCGGTGCGTCATTTCGGCCGCCGTGTATCGCCACTCGACGTCGAAGTTCGTGCGCGGCGAAATATAAATACGAAGGCGAACCACCATCTTTGTATTCGACTATCGGTGCGAAGAGCTCGGGGGAGATGTGTCGCTCGTTTTGACCGCTGAAGAGACCCTGCGCGACTCTCGCTCGGTCGTCGTAACTCAGCGGCGGAAGTCGCTTTCGCGCGATGGACGCCGCCTGTTCTCCCGCGCTGGCGAGGTAATTCAACGCCGCTCCTTTCGCTCGAACACCGATGACAACGCGAACGTCCCTTATCATCGACGACGGAAGCCACGAGGACACGCGCACCGCCTCCAATCCCTCCGCCGCGTCCAAATCGTCCACGACGAGCACCACCACGCTCGACGTCGTCGTCGCCAATTCCTCCAACAACCACGCGAAGCACCGCCCCGTCTCCTCCACCGTCTCTGGCATGCGATGAAACCTCTTACGTCCGAGCATCTTGCGCACGCGTTCGCACCACACCCACAACACGTGTTGAAAATCGCACTCGCCCGGCGTCGGTCCTCGACAACACGCGAGCATCGCCGACGGTTTCTTTTCACTCACCGTCTCCCCCGTCGCCTCCTCGTGCGCCGTCATCATCGCCGCCCGCTCGCGCACGACCTTCACAAACTCCGCGAGCACCGAACTCGACCCACCACCGCTCGCGCTCTCCAACACCAAGACGTTCGGCGCGCCGTCGCCCGCCGCGCGCGCCTCCAACGCCCCCAGCGTCTCCCTCCTCCCCACGAACGCCCCTCGCGCGTCCGACCTCGACGTCGCCCCCGTCGATCGCTCCACCGCGAGTCCACACCCCTCCGCTCGCTCCGTGCCCGCGACCGGCGCTCGCATCGCCGGCAGACGCAAGTCTCGGCGGTCGATCGAATCCTCGACGCGCACCATCGCCGGAGCGCGCGAAGACGTCGCGTCGACGGACGCGCGCGACGTACCGTCGCTCGCGCGCCGCGAGGACGTCTTGAGGATGGATTTCGGCCGTTCGTTCCTCGCATCGTCGCTCGCGCGCGCGCGAGGCGCCATGACGCGTCGCGCGATGACGGGACGGATTCGCGCGATTTCCTCGAGTAACGGTCCAGACGAGTTTCGGGGACGCCGGCGAAGAGCGCGCGAACGCGCGCGTACACGCGTGGATTGAGTGTGTGGTTACATCGCGTTCTACAGAAGAAGAATGAAGAGAATAGTGCGGGGCGGGGTGGGGAGAAGGAGCGGAGAGACGACGCGCGTCGGTCGTCTGTCCTCCGCGCGTTCACCGCGCGGCGGCGGCGGCGCCGTTCGAAGACTCCGTCTTCGGCGCGGTCGTCGAGGCGAGATCTTGATTGATCAAGATGGCGTTGACGACGCGGGCGGCTATGCGCTCGGCGAGGCCTGCGGCGACGTTTTGAACGAAGAGGGTGGCGCTCGGTTGGCGAAGCGCCTCGGAGAAGGGCGTGAGCGTTTGCGGATCGAAACCTTTGCTCGAGGAGAACATCTCGACGACGCGTAAGACTTGTTCTCGCTTTTCCATGAGTCGCGCCTCTTGTTTCGCGTCACCGACCGCGAGCGGCGGAAGTTTGCGCAATTGGTCCGGAAGTGCGCTCACGATGGGCGCGAGGGCGTCCGACTTGGCGGAATCGAGCGCCGTGCCGAGAAGAATCGCCTCGAGCACTCTGACCGTTTCCGTTTCGATGAGCGGACGAAGCGTGTTCTTCGCCTCACCGGGCTTGTCTTCACCGATGGCGAGCTCGATGAGCGGCGGGATGACGCCGGAGGCGTCGTAATCGTCGCTCTTGCTGCCCTCGCGCAACAAGTTTTCGAGACGGTTCCATCTAAACGTGCCATCCTTGAAGAGCAGTTCCGCGAAAGATTCCCGAAGTTGCGGACGCGGGTCCGTGAGCAAACGTCGCGCCATGTACGGGTACGCCTTGGCGAGCACCTTAAACTTTGGATCCGTGGTGAGCGCCAAGCCTTCGAGCACAGTCAGTGAACGAAGGATGAGCGCGTAGTAACCCGGAACGTTGAAGGGATAGCTGTACAACACCGCCCCGAGACCGTCGGTGATCGTCTTGAAATTCAACTCCTCCACGGTGGCCTGTAAAACATCGTCGAAGAAATCTTCCAAAGCGGGAACGATGGGCGACACATCGACGCTCTCGTCCAAAAACTCGAGGGCGTAATAGTCGTTGGCCATGGCGACGTAATCACGGTTCACCAGGTGCACGACGTGATCGATGATGGCGTATCGCGCGGTCTCCGGCATTTCACTCATCATCCCGAAATCTAAAAACGCCAACCGCCCGTCCGGCGTCGCGAGAAGATTACCCGGGTGCGGATCCGCGTGAAAGTAGCCAAACTCTAAGAGTTGCCTGAGCGAACACTGAATGCCGGAATCGACGAGCGCCAGCACGTCCAATCCTTGCGCCTTTAAGGATTCTTGATCGCTGAGTTTTGTGCCCTGGATCCATTCCATCGTGATCACTCGGGGAGACGTCGTTTCCCACTCAATCTCTGGCACGACGATATCCGGTCGATCGCCGTAGAGACGCGCGAAGCGTTCGGCGTTTCTTCCCTCTTGCACGTAATCCAACTCTTGGAACACTCTCACCGCGAACTCATCCACGAGCTCGACGAGAGAAGTGTTCAGCGATGTCACCATTGCATCGAGCGCGCGCGCGCCGGATCTGATCAGGAAAAAGTCTAATTCTAAGCCACCCTCTATGCTCGGACGCTGCACCTTCAACGCGACGTCCCGACCCTCCTTGTTCACAGCCTTGTACACCTGCCCGAGACTCGCCGCCGCGATCGGCGACGGGGAGATTCTCTCAAACATCTCCTCCAAAGGTCTCCCCAATTCCTTCTCCACCAACGCGAACGCCTCCTCGTCCTCGAATGTCGGCAACGCGTCTTGCAGCGTGCTCAGCTCCTCCAAATACTGCGTCGGCAACAAATCCGGCCGCGTGCTCAATGCCTGTCCAACCTTGACGAACGCCGGTCCCAATCGCGTGAGTTTCCCTCGCAATTCCTCCGCTCTCTTCCGCGCCTTCACCTCCATCGTCCCTCGCCGGTAATCCAACGCCGCGGCGACGGCGAACGAGCTCAGACTTTGCGCAATCTCCGCCGCCCTCGCGACGACGCGCACCGGATCGCGCGAAAACTTCCTCGCGCTCGCCTCCGGGTCGTACCTCAACGGCGCGCCGCTTCGAGACGCCGCCCGCCTCTGCGCATCGCTCACGGGAACCTCCCCATCGCCCGCGCCGGAGGAGGCGGTGCGCTCGACCGGGGTCGACGTCACCGCGCGCGGTCCATCGCTCGAGGCGCCGCCCGCGCGCGCGCCCGGCGGTTCCGCGATCGCGCGCGCGCGAACGTCGCGTCCGTCGGCGCGCGCGCGCGTCGACCGCTCCCGAGACGCGCCGGCGTCGACAAGACGCGTCGACGTCGACGTCGACGTCGCGCGCGCGCGGTGGTCACGATTCGCGCGAACCGCGCGTCGCGCGCGGTGCGCGACGGCGGAGGCGGAGGCGTCGACGCGCGCCGACGCGATCGGTATCGTCACCATCGTCCGATGAGGCGTCGATGGGACGTCGCGGGCGTCGTTCGCGGGCGCGTTGTGAGGATAAAGGGAATCTTCGCGCGCGAGGTCGAAGCCGCGCCGAAACGTGAGAATGAACGATACGGGTTGCAATGCTATGTTTACGCGGGCGATCAGTCCTCCGACACGGTTTGCTTTTCGTAGCTCTTCGTGGCGTGTTCCCAGGTCTCCGTCATGCGGCACAGACGGCCGAGCACGTCGGGGAGCTCGGGAATGGGCACGCGAACTTGGTCGGTGGAGTCGCGTTCGCGAACGGTGACGGTGTCGTCCTGGGTGGATCTGTGATCGACGGTCACGGCGAAAGGAACGCCGAGCTCGTCGGTGCGAGCGTAGCGTTTACCAACGGAGATGGCGGTGGTGTCGAGCTTGGCGCTGATTCCGCTAGTGGTGAGAGACTTGTTGATTCGCGCGGAGATTGCGTTCAACTTATCATCGTTGACGAGCGGGAAAATGGTCGTCTTGATCGGGGCGACGACCGGCGTGAGCTTGAGCACAGTCTTTTGTTCGTCGTCCGGACGAATATAGAAGGCGTGCTCGAACATGCAGTACATGATCCGACCGATACCGAAGGATGGTTCGATGACGGAGGGCGTGTAGTTGCGACCGTTGACGGTTTTCTTCACTCGTTCGACCTTAAACATATCCGCCGCAATGACGTGCTCGCCGCTCGCCGTCTGAAGCGGCGCGGAACCGTTCGCCGCGCATGTGTCTTGCAACGCAAATGCGTCTTCTTCGCTCAAGGCGAGAAGCGCATCCGTCACAGCCTTCGCGTCCTTCTTGAACGCCTTACCCATCACCTTCTTGTTGGGCGTGACGACGACATTTTCTTCCTCGATCGGCTTGTCGAAACGCTCGTACGCGACCAAATCAACCTTGGACTTGTCGGAGTGCGCCTTGAGATCAAATGCGGATCTGTCGGCTAAGCCCACGCACTCGATCCAACCGTAAGAACATTGAATTTCGGCGTCCCAGCAGTCGGCGGCGTAGTGCGCCATCTCGTGTTTCAAGTGTTGACGGAAGCGAAGTTTTGTCAAGTCGATGCCGATTTGTTCGAGGAACAAGTGGCAACGAGCGATGAAGTAGCCCAACGTTTCGTTCGCGATGATACCTTTGCTCACGGCTTCGCCGACAGTCATCAGGAACGGCTTCTTCACCTCGCCCAACTGGGCGTCTTGGCTAAAGAGGTTGAGGACGGTGTCCGCGACTTCCACAAAACGCGGGTGTTCTTTGTGTTCGGGGTGCACGAAGTGCTCAATCTCAGCCTGCGTGAACTCGCGCACGCGCAAGAGACCGGCGCGCGGAGCGATCTCGTTACGGAAACTTTGTCCGATTTGCGCGGCGGCGAGCGGAAGCTTACCGCCGTTGTAGTAGAGCAAATCTCTGAAGTTGACAAAGATACCCTGCGCCGTCTCCGGGCGCAAGAAACCCTTGACCGTGCCGGACGGACCGATTTGGGTCGGGAACATCAAGTTGAAAGGGTACGGTTCGCTCAAATCGTTGTTGGTATCCGGAGACTTGGTTTCCGTGTCCTTGAGGGCGACGGACATTTGTTCGGGGTTGAGCTCGTCGATGCGCGCTTGCAAATCTTCCAATTCACGACGACGATCCGCCTTGAGCATCGGATCCTTCAGCAATTCTTCAAGCTTCGCCTCGAGCAAGTGATCGGCGCGGAAGCACTCCTTCGTGACGACATCGTTCACCATGAGATCGGTGAACTTTTCGACGTGTCTGCGAGGCGAATACACGTTTTTTCACGCCCGTCAGTCATCGAGTCACCCATCATCGTGCGTCTCGCATCAGTCTCTATTCGAACGACGTCATGAACCTCAGCGGTTTGAGTGCGTTAAGTTTAATCATCACGGATAGTTCAGCGATAGCTGGAACTTAATTGATTCGTCATCGGTACAGACGTCGTTCGATCCTTCGCGCCGAGTCGTGCGCGTTCGCCGTCGCACGAAACACTCACCCGGAAGCCTGCAACACCACCTCCGGCGTCACCGCCGGACATTCCACCTCAAACATGCTCTCCTCGAGCACGAAGTGCTGCCTCCAGAACTGCTGCACGTTCGACTTCACCGCGCACCCCGGCGGGCCGTAGTCGTACAACCCCGCCACCCCGCCGTAAATCTTATACGACGGAATATAAAACAATCTCCCCTCCAGTAACTGCCCGAGCTTCGATCGGAACTCCTCCTTCGCCTTCGCCTCCGCGTTTCCGGCCTCGCGCAGCGCCGCGAGGTCCTTCTCGAGGTCCACCTTGAGCCGCTTGAGCTCATCGATGGCGGCGGTGATATCCGCCTGGTCCGCGCCCTGCGCCTTGAGCGCCCGCACGTTCGCACCGGCGACGTTCACCGCCTCTTGCTTTTGCTCCAACGCGTCCATGATGGCGTCTTCGCGCGCGACGTGCGCGTGCGTCGAGCGCGTCGATGTGTCGGTCCGATCGCCCGTCGACCGCGCGCTCATCGAGTAATCAATCCAGAACGCGTCAGACGCCGACGTCGCACCATCCCTCGACGCGTCGAGACATGTCCGGTCGCAACGTCGCGCTTCTCGCCGTCGGTGGCGCGTGCGCGGTGCGTCCGCGACCCCTTCGCACGACGCTCGCGCGCCCGATGCGTCGCGCTCGTAAAGTGTCCCGAGAACCTCGGGACGACTGACGCGCGCTCTCTCGTCTCGCGCAGGGCGCCGGCGCGTACTACGCCCCGTCGGTGGTGACCATATATCGCGCCGAATCCGCCGCCGCGCGCGCCGAGCGAGAGCACGCGCGCGCGGTCGCGAAAAGGGAGGAGGACCAGACGGCGTTCCGAAAGGCTCGGACCCTGTGGACGCGCGCGCGAGAGGAGGCGCGAGAGCGCGCCGAGCGGTACAGGGCGGCGAACGCGGCGCGAGCGTCGGCGAAACAGGCGATGGATGCGGCGAAGAAGCTGTTCGAGGAGGCGGATCGAGAGAGTGAACGAACGCGGGGGGAGATGGCGGAGGCGGAGCGAGCCGAGGCGGAGAGCGAGCTCGCGTTCGCTAAGGCGGAGAGCAGATTGGGCGCGCACGACGAGGCGATAGCGGCGGCGAAAGCGGAAGTGGACCGTTTGAGCAAGGTGGCGGAAAAGGCTATGAAGTCGCTCAAGATGCCTTTCGCGTGATGACCGCGGGGTACGCGGAGGCTCGACTCGACGGCTGGTACCGGCGCCTCGCAAGCGGCGACGGACGCGCGCGAACGATGGCTCCACGAACGGCGGACGCGCGCGGACGAATGTGTAAAGTAATTAATCCATACTGGTAACAAAAATTATTTCGGTAAGCTAAAATAGGCGCGCTCAAGCGCCGCGTCACACCTGTGTGCGCCTATCGCGCGCCGCCTGGCGGAACGTCGACCTCACCGCTGATGTCCAAAAACTTGGCTGCCGTGTTCACATCCTTGTCACCGCGTCCACTGCAGTTCAAGACAACCTTCGTTCCGTTCGGGAGACCCGGACAAAGCTTCCACAAGTAAGCGAGCGCGTGGGAAGTCTCGAGGGCGGGAATGATACCCTCCAAGCGAGACGTGTTGACGAAGGCGTCGAGCGCCTCCTTGTCGGTGATGGCGTGGTACTCGGCGCGACCGAAATCCTTCAAGAACGCGTGCTCCGGACCGATGCCCGGGTAATCGAGACCGGCCGAGATGGAGTGCGGCTCGACGATTTGACCTTCGCTGTCTTGGATGAGGTAAGAGAACGAACCGTGGAGCACGCCCGGGGTGCCGAGCGTGAGTGTCGCGGCGTGCTTTTGGCCCGGCTCGATGCCCTCACCCGCGGCTTCGACACCGATGATTCGCACAGATTCGTCGTTGATGAACTCGTGGAACAAACCCATGGCGTTGGACCCACCACCAACGCATGCGACAAGAATGTCTGGCAATCCACCCCACTTCTCCATCGCTTGCCTTCTAGTCTCTTGGCCGATGATGGCGTGAAAGTCGCGAACCATCATCGGGTACGGGTGCGGTCCCGCGACGGAGCCGAGAATGTAGTGCGTGTCCTCGACGTTCGTCACCCAATCACGAATCGCTTCGGAGGTCGCATCCTTGAGCGTCGCGGTGCCCGCGCGCACCGGTCGAACAGTCGCGCCGAGCAACCGCATGCGGAACACGTTGAGCTTTTGTCGCTCCATGTCCGCCGCGCCCATGTAAATGATACACTCCAAACCAAATCTCGCACACACTGTCGCCGTCGCCACACCGTGTTGACCCGCACCGGTTTCCGCGATGATGCGCTTCTTACCCATGCGCTTCGCCAACAGAGCTTGTCCGACGGCGTTGTTGATCTTGTGCGCCCCCGTGTGGTTGAGGTCTTCGCGCTTAAGGTAAATATCCGGACCGTTCCCGTTCGCATCCTTGAACTCCTCGCTCAATCGCTCGGCGTAGTACAACGGATTTTCTCTCCCGACGTAATCCTTGAGGATGCTTTGCAGTTCCGCTTGAAACTCTGGATCCTTTTTGATGACTTCGTACTCCTTCTCGAGCGCGATGAGCGCGGGAATCAACGTCTCGGGCACGTACTTACCACCGTACGAACCGTATCGTCCGTCGGCGTCCGGTCGAGCCTGTTGAGAGATATCTCCGCTCGGCGGCGTCATGACGCGCGTCGGGACGCGCGCGCCGCGTCGCGACGCGGTCGTCTTCACCCCTCGGCCCGCGACGCGTCGCCCCACCGATGTCGCGGTCGTCGTCCTCGTCGTCGTCGCGGACGCGAGCGCGTGCGGCATGTCGATCCTCCGTGCGTGAACCGAGCGCGCGCGAAGGCGGTGTTCTTCGTGCGCGAGCGAGCGCGAGCGTGCGCGTCGGCGTGTCGCGTCGGCGTCGTCGGCGTCGTCGCCTTACCCTTATCGGCGGATGCCATCGTGTCGGTGTGTTTATTATCCACTATTAATAGTACACAAAGTAACACACTACGCGTCACTCGTCCGAGAGTACGGCAACAGAGTGTCGACGTTGGCGGCTCGCATCGTGCGGCATTCGCCACTTCACCGCGCTCGCGCCCGCGCCCACGACGCGCGAGATGACGAGCTGGGCCGAGCACGACGGCGAGGACCTCCCTCCACCGCCCCCTGGATTCGAGGACGTCAAGGCGGGCGCGCACGCGTCTGAAATCTCCGAGATCGCCGCCAAGCTCGGTGGCGGGGACGCCTCGATCGGCACCGCGGCGGACAAGGTGGACGCCCCGGATCTCAGCCTCAAGAGCGATGGGTTGCGCGAAGAACACGCGGGGGAGGTGATGAAGACGATCATTGATCCGTCCACGCCGTACACGAGCGCGAAATCGTTCGAAGATTTAGGCCTGAGCGCGGAGTTACTTCGAGGCTTGTACGGGGAGATGAAGTTTGAAAAGCCGTCGAAGATTCAGGCGGAGACGTTGCCGCTGATTTTGATGCCGCCGCATCGGAATTTGATCGCGCAGGCGCACAATGGGAGTGGGAAGACGACGTGCTTCACGCTCGGGATGCTGAGTCGAATTGATCCGAATCTGAAGGCGCCGCAAGGGTTGATGATTTGCCCGACGCGGGAGCTCGTGGTGCAAAACGTGAGCGTGATGGAGAGGATGGGTAAGTACACGGGCGTCACCATCGCGAGCACGGCGGATCCGAAATGGGATAACACGAATCGCAACAAGATCGTCGATCAGGCGGTGATCGGGACGCCGGGTAAGATTTTGAGATGGATGCGAGAGCGTCAACTGGCGTGTAACAATATGAAGATTCTCGTCTTCGACGAGGCGGATCACATGATGGCCACGGATGGACATCGCGTCGATAGTACCAAGATTTTGAAGCATCTCTCTATGAACGCTAAGTCTTGGCAGGTGTTGCTATTCAGCGCCACGTTCAACGAGGCTGTGAAGAGCTTCGCGACCAAGGTGGTGCCCAACGCGAACCAGATTTTCATCCCGGCGACGGAACTTTCTCTCGACGTCATCAAACAGCATCGCGTCGTGGTGACGTCCGTCGACGCGAAGGATGTGTTGCTTAAGGAGAAAATTTTCCCCCTGTGCGATAAGATTGGTCAAACGATCATCTTCGTGCGAACGCGCGAGGGCGCGAGACGTCTCCACGCGAGCATGAACGCGAGCGGCTACAAGTGCACCGTGATTGAAGGACAAATGGAGCACGCCGATCGCGATAGAGTCGTGAAGGAATTCCGTGATGGGTTGACGAAAATCCTCATCGCCACCGACGTGCTGTCGCGCGGTTTGGACGTGAGCACGGTGACTCTCGTCATCAACTACGACATGCCCGTCGAGTACCACAACCCGCGGTCTCCCAACTACGAGACATACTTGCACCGTATCGGCCGTAGTGGTCGCTTCGGCAAGAAGGGTGCCGCCTTTAACTTGACCTTAGGTGATTCCGAGCGCGCGATTTGCGACCAAATCGAATTGCACTTCAATCACAAGATCCCGGAGGTTGCCTTCAACGACGACATGACCTTCGAAAAGGTTCTCGAAGATGCGGGATTAATGTCAAAAGAGGAGGCGCTTTAGAAAGATTAGTCGACAGTTCAGGTTTAGGATGTGCAATAAAAAATAATCAAACTCAAGTTTCAAACCAGCTAAGCTACGGCGCGACCTCAGTGTCTCTTTTTCTTTTCGCGCTCCTCGGCGCGTCGCGCCTGGCGAGAGTTGAGCACGGGCGGTTTCCATCTCAACCACGCGATGAACGCTCGCACGCGTCTGAAAGTGTGCGCAATCAAATCAATCAACAACACTTTTCGAACCAGTCTCCACGCGCGACCGAACACGTGATACCCCCTGAAACAATAGAGAATGGCGAACGAGGCGAAGAACGACGTCGCTCGCAGCGCAAAACGAACCACCGCGTCCGCCATCAGATACGCCTGGTCCGGTTTGCCCCCGTAGCGAGGCGTGAGCCAAACCTCTTCTGCACGCGACAACTCGCGAATTCGCTCGCTCGCCACTTTGTCGAAACTATTAGACGCCAGGAGCTGTTTGAAGTGCGCGCGCGCGCGCTTCGCGTCCTCCGCGGCGCCGCCGCGACTCACGTCGCACTCCTCGACGGCGTTCTCGCCCTGAACGCGCGTCGCTAGACCCGACCCATAACGCCGCAACAGTAAATCCCCCGCGCGCAATATCCCGAGCTCTTCTCCCGCGGCAGCGGACTTTTCGTACGCGTCGAGCAGCTCGTCGTCGCACTTCGTCGTCCCCGGCGCCGCCGCGCACGTCCTCGCGTCTGCCCCCAACACCCTCGCTTCCGGCATTTTCGACGCGTCCTCGCGCGTCGACGCCGCAAACAACAGCTCACCTCCGATCACGCGCGCCTCTTTCACCGCCGTCGCCACCGAATCGTCCCCGCGCGCTCGCGCGCGCTTTTCCGCGTCCCCGGCGCATTCGCCGTCCAACAGACAGCATCCCAACGCCAACATCTCCGCCACCGCCATCTCCCGCGCGTCCGTCGCGATGTACCCGTACCCACTCGCGCTCCCATCCTCGCTCGCCTCGCGCGACGCCCCTCTCGCGCGCGCGTCGACCAAGAACGTTTTCAATTTCGAATCCGCATCCACCGCGACGTTCACTCGCGTCTCGCACACCCGTCTCGCCTCGGCGCACTCCGCCGACGCCGCCTCCGCGGCGCCGATCTCGGTCACCCACGCCAGGAGCGAGAGCGCGGCGAGCGCGCGCGCCATGGCCGCTCGTCGCGCACTGTCGCTCGGAATTCGAGCGCGTGACGCCACATCCCACCGCGCGATCGGTGTCGAATCGTCGACGTGTCATCGCGTTCAACGCGCGCGAGGGACGAAGAGCGCGCGCGGTGACGACATGGGCGACGACGCGGCGCGCGCGTTCAAGACGAAACTCGCGTCGCTGAACGTGAGCGTGCAATCCATCGAGACATTGTCGCACTGGTGCATCTTTCACCGAAAGAATGCGACGCAGTTGGCGACGACGTGGATGGAGTGTCTCGAGCGCGCGCCGACCAAACAAAAGCTCGCGTTTTTGTACCTCGCGAGCGACGTGGCGCAGAACGGTCGGAAGAAGGGACCGGAGTGGGCGGACGCGTTGGTGAATTTGTTACCCGAGGCGTGTCGTCGCGTCGTCGCGGAGGGCGACGAACAGACGATGGAAAAGGTGAAGAAATTGCTTCGCGTGTGGAACGAGAGGCGAGTGTTTTCTGGATCGGACGTGGAGAGTTGGTTGGACGGGGTGAGCGGTGGTGAAGGCGACGCCGGATCGAAACCGGCGGCGGCGAAACCGACAGCGGCGGCGAAACCGACGGCGGCGGCGAAAAAGAAAAAGAACGACATGGCTGAATTACCGGCGTTGAGCGGGGAGAACGCCGTCGTCGCGAAGCTTTTGATGAAAATGGAGAAGGCTGAGCGGGACTTGGCCGCGGCGAACGAGCGTTTCGACGCGGACGTTCGCGACGAATTTTTAGACGAAAGTACAGTAGAAAACGCTGCGGATCCGTCCGCGACGCTGCGCTCCGTGCAAAAGTGCGAAAGCGCCATCTTGGCCAAACGAGACGCCACCGACGCCATGTCGGAAACATTGAGCGAGCTTGAGAACAAACTGCGCGCCGCTCTCACGCGCGTCGAGGAGGTCCGCGAGGCGCAATCAGGGGCGGATGTTGGCGCGTTGACACAAATGATGCTCAAGGCGCTCAAGACTCGCAAGAAGGCTTCAAAAAGAAACGCCGAGTACATCTGCGAACGAATCAACGGGACAGGTGTCGCCAGAACGGGCGGCGACGCGCCGCTTCCCGAACCAGTCGACTTTGATGCGCAGGACGACGACAACTACGATCCCACGGATGCGCCAGAAGAGTACGTTCCCTCCGACAATAAGCGTCAAAAGTTGTAATTGGACATTTTAACAACACTACAGGTCTTAGAGCGTCGAATATATACATGAGTAAACTGGTTTGCACGATGGTCGTCGAACGCGTCGAACGCCTAGACGAGCGCATAGATCAACGCCAGGCCGAGCGTAAAACTGACGCCGTGCGTGAGCGCGCTGGACGAAAGCGTGTTAAACGTGCACGTCGGTGTTGTGGTAGCGCCGACGCGGCGAGCGCTCATCGCACCGACGAGAAAGTTATTATCCGAGAGACTTCCGAGAGACCCGCTCGCTCCCGACGAAGCCGACAAGTACGAGATGGCTTGTCGAGGACTCGTCGCTGAGTTCGCGGCGGTAAAACTGCTCCCCGAATCCGTGCCGGCGTCGAGCCCGTACACGGGAAACATGTATAAAGGCGCTTGTACGATAAAGTGTCCCTGCGCCGTTGTCGTTCCGACTGTGTTTGCGAAGTACTTGTCCGCGTCGATTTCGTCGAGCCAACTACCCGACGTCTCGTTGCACGCCGAAACGTTTGAAAAGCCCGTGAACCAATCCGGCGACGGCGCGATCATCGTCAGCGCCGACAATCTCGGTCGAGTCGCGTCCACGGCGATTTGCGCGACTTGGTATCCCGACGACACGCGTTGCGGATACGCTCTACGCGTCGCCGCCACTTGCGTGGTGGCTCCCTGCGCGGAGGCCTCGGATAAAATCTGAGTCGTCGCCCCGATCTCCGCGACGTCCTTCACCCCGTCCGACGCCGTCTGGCCGATCGAGAACGGCGCCCACGCGCTCCCGTGCGCGACGGCCACCATGGGAGAGTAGTGTCGCAAGCTCGAGGCCGCGCCCGGCTCGGTGTCGGTGATTTGGTTGAAGAAGATAACTTCGTACGTCGCCGTCCCCGCGCACGCCGCCGCGTGCGTCGAGCGCGCGAGCGCGAGCGAGAACACGCACAGAAACGCGAGCATCGTTTCGTCTCGTCGTCGCGCGCGGAGATTCGCGGTGACGTCGCGACTCGAAGTGGCGTTCGAATCGCGCCACCTCGCGACATTCGTAGACGCGCGTCGATACTCGCGCGCGACATTTAGCGTCGTCGTTCTGCGCGCGCGAACGAGACGCACACCTGACACCGCGTCGTCGTCGACGTCGTTCCGCGCGCGCGCGCGGGACGACGACGTGTTTGAAACGAACGCGAGACGTTCGGCCCAACGGTCTCTCAGAGTAATCAGTAATCAGAATGTCGAGCGATTACGCGCGACCGGCGTACCCGTACGGTGCCTCGGCGAGCGGATTAACGTCTCGAACGAACGCATCGGGCGCGTCGACGTCTTCCGGGGACTTTCAGATGCACGTGCCCACGGGGGCGTACGATTTGGACGACGAGGTGGCGGGTCTGCGAGGCAAGGTGAAACTTTTAAAGAGCATGTCCAATCAAATCGGTGAAGAAGCCTCCATTCGAGGCTCGCTGATCGATGCCCTGCGCGTCGATTTCAGCTCCTCGGACGCGGCGATGCGCGACGTGCGAAAAAAGTTGAACAAGGCGTACGAACAGGCGAAATCTGGACATTTGATGTCGTTGATGTTCTTCGCGTGTTGCGCGCTCGGCGGGTTTTGGATGCTCTTAAAGTTCCACGGCGTCGTTCGAATCTTCGTGCCACGCGGTACGGGGCAGAGCGTGCGTCATCACTGACGCGTCATAGTCTCTATTGTAGTTGCGTTTACAAATTCGTCGAGCGCCGCTACACCTTGTGCTTACGAATCTCGAACGCGAATTCCGTCACGCCCACCGAATCGCCCCCCTTCTCGCAGTACTCGAACCATCCGTCGGGATCTTCACTCAGATCGACGTCTTCCCACACCGTTCCATCCTCGCTCGTGATCTTCACGCCCTTGGTCGGGTGAAACGTCTCGAGCTCCAATCCTCTGCACTCGAAGCCCATCACTGGGACCATCTCTCCCGAAGCGCCCACGACGCCCTTGGTCGTCAAACCCTTGACGTCGACGAAAGAAACGCTCGCCTGTTTCTTCGAGTCCGGAAACTTGACGACAAAGTTGGCCTCGCCGCGTGAGTTTTCTAATTCGATCGTGTCCCCCGCGCTCATGAAGACGCCCTCGCGAACCTCATCGCTCTGCGAATCCTTCACGTCGAAGCAGTAGTGGTAGTCGGGGGCGGGGAATTCGACGGAGGCGATGTTTTCAAACTCCGCCTTGACGTACAGGACGAGGAGGACCATGGCGCGACGATGAGTGAGGGTGGGGAGAACGTCGCGAGACGAGTCGAGCAAACACACACACAAACACAGAAACAAACAAACAAACAATAAACAAACGTGAGACTAGGACGTCGTCGATGACATCTCGACGGCGATCGAGGGGTGCGTCTGGCGCGCGTCGTTCGCGCGTTCATCCGTCGGTGCGTGGGTGTAGCCCGCGGATTGTCGCGCGTCATCGTCGCCGGCGACGAGCTTTTCCTCGTAAATTTTATGGACGCCGAAACCGGCGGACGCCATGAAAACGGAGACGAGGATCAGCGCCACCTCCGCGCTCGACGAGTCCGCGACGGCGGCTATGGGGACGCCCATGACGTATCCGAGATCGCGCCAGAAGCGCACGACGCCGAGAGTCGAGGCGTAATGACTCTCGTCCGGCGCGTGGTCGACTGCGGCGGCGGTTAACACGGGATACGTCACGCCCGTGCAAAAGCCGAGCGCGACTGAAGACAGCGTGAGGTACGCGAGCTGCATAGCCTTTAATTCGGATGCAGTCACGTCTCCGGGCATGAACTTTCCGTGAAAACCAGCGCCGAACGTGGCGATAAGAAGCGCCACTGCTCCGCCGATTAAACCAAACGAAATCGGTAGTTTGCGCCCTATTCTATCGCTCATTAAACCAGACGCGATCTGCGTGAATCCCTTCATGAATGAATAACACCCAGTGAAGAAATCGCGCTCCCGTCCGCTCAGTCCGAGCTGGTCGCGCGCCCACACTGACATCAATCCCCAAGCCACGGCGGTTTCGAAATTTGCGCAAAACGCGGCGACACAAACAATCATCGTGTTTTTATTTTCCCACGTCGTGCGTCTCATCGCCGTCGACAAGCTTTCCGTCTGCACGGGCACGATGCACAGAGATCCACCGTCGCTGCTCTCCTCACCGTTCCCGCGCAGTTCGGATTTGTCCTCTTCTTCCGGAATTTCGCTCGCCCACGTCGAGACGCCGAAACGTCGTCCCGCCGCGAGCAGCGTCGAACTCTCCCTGAACACGAACACCGAGGTGAACGAACCTATCAAACACAACATCAACTCTATTCCCATCGGCACGCCCATGTACCCCCGACACACGCACTCTCCCACGCACTGTTTCACCCAATCGTCCGCCGTCGCGCACGTCTCCGCCGCGTTCGCCGCGACGCACGCCCCGCTCCGAGTCGTCGTCTTCCACCCGCACGACACCCCTCTGCGCTCCATGGATCCGTAAAACTCTGCGAAAATCGCGATTGCGGTGTATCCTATCGTCTCGTTCAACCCGGACGCGAGTCCTCGCCGCGCTTTCCCGCACAGGTCCACCGACGCGAGCACGAGCGCCGTCCACGTCAATCCCTGCGCGCACCCGAGAAACAGCGCCGACAGCGTCACGACCGTGAATCCACCCGCACCGACCGACATCATCCCCAAGATCGGCGCGCACAGCGCCACGCTCCATCCCGCGATGGTGACCCGTCGGCGTCCCCGCGAGTCCGCCACCGCGCCCACGACGAGATTCGCGCAGCTCTTCGCCAGCGCGAACGGCACCAGAAACGACACCTTGGCCGCGGTCGACGTCTCCGAGAACTGTCTCCCCGCGCTGTCCAGAGACGCGAGCTTGTGCAACTGCAGCGCGCCGCCGAGGAGCACCGTGAGCGCGCACGCGACGACGAGCTGCGCATTGGTCGTTCGAAGCGTCGGTGACGACAGCGCCAAGACATCGAGCGCGCCGCGCATGACGACGCGACGACGCGAGGTCGAGCCTCCGTCGCGCTGACCCTCGCGCGTTCGGCGCGCGCGGCGTTCGCGCGCGCGTTTCCGAGTCTCCGCGCGCGCGTCGATGTTCCGCCGTCGCTTCGCGCGCTCCGCCACTTCGTCGCGCGCGCGACTCGACGTCAACCGGAGACGAACGCGGGAGAGGAGAGCGCGGAAACGACGCGTGAGATGCAACCGGCGCCGAGCTTTCGCGGCTGCGACGATCTCGGACGCGACGTCGGGACGCACGAAGAGTTTTGGGCAAAAGTGAAGCGCGGAGCCAAGACGCCCGAGGGAAAGCCGCTGTGGTACGCGAGGGGGATCGAGTACTGGGACGACGTCGACGCGAGCGTGGACGGTGTGCTCGGTGGTTTCGCGCACGTGAGCGCGCCGGACGCGAGGGATAACGCCAAGTTGTTGAAGGACGCGCGGGCGGCGAGCGCTTCGCGAGACGACGGCGAGCGCACGGCGGCGTTGGATTGCGGTGCGGGTATCGGACGGGTGACGAGCACGTTTTTGATCGAACATTTCGACGAAGTGGATTTGGTGGAGCCGTGCGCGCACTTCTTGAACGCGGCCAAGGCGGACGCGGCGGTGAGAGGGGACGGTCGCGAGGACGGACATCGAGCGGTGGGATTTTTCGCGCAACCGTTGGAGACGTTCACGCCGGAGTGTGGTCGCTATGACGTGGTTTGGATACAGTGGTGCATCGGGCACTTGACGGATGAAGATTTAGTGGCGTTTTTGATTCGATGCAAAGCGGGTCTGAAGGAGGGAGGGTTCATCGTTATGAAGGAGAATAACGCGAATGTCGGTTTTACGTTGGACCTCGAAGACTCGAGCATCACTCGCAGTCACGAGTATTTGTTGCACATCATCGAGAAAACGGGAATGCGGTGCGTCGAGCATCGTCAGCAGACGGGTTTTCCGCTCGAGTTGTTTCCCGTGCGCATGTACGTCATAAAACCGTGAGGCGATCCGCTCGGCGCGACGGTGTGCGTCTATTCAACTATATCGCATTCACTTCATTACATTCCATAGCACTAGCACTTCTATTGTAGCGGTGTACTGTACAAAAATTGATTCAACGATTGAATGATTCGTCTCAAATCTGTGATTCCTCTCCCCATGGCGTACTCTCGTGGTCCATCTCCTCTTCCTCGTCCATACTAAGACGGAGATACTCGCCTCGCGCGAAGCGGTCCCAAGCGGTGAGATGCGGCTCTTCGCGCTCTTGGCGCATCAAAAATGGATCTCTGGTTTCAAACGCGATGAACTTGTTCATGTTGAACAACACGTTGAAAAAGTTTGCGCTCATCGAGTTCGCGCGCAAGTCTTTCAGAGTGACACGTCCGTCGACCTCGGGCTTCAACATGTCCATCATTTGACACAAAATGTCTTCAAACAACACGGGTTCCTGCGCGAGACATTCCATGCGTTGGATCTGCTCCTCGTAAAAGTAGAAAATCTCATCGCGCGTGATGACGCCGTCGTGGTGAATGTCGATGCATTTGAACCAATAATCAAGCGCTAACGGGTGATTCTTATGTTCTTCGCTCAAGATGAACCACACGAAGTCTTCGTAACACATCTTCTCGGGCTCGTCTGACGTGAACAGACGCCCCGCTTGGTCGAAGATTCTCGCCACGATTCGATACGTCAACGCGTGATTCGCGTACTGCAACAAGTCTTCCCGATCGATGTAGAAGTCGTGATCCGTGTCGAGCTCCCAAAATTTGCAGTAGATGACGTAAAAGTGCTCGTACGAGAAGTACTTCAAAATGCGATTGATGTCTTCCTCGTCCTCGACGAGTAACATGTGCTCGAGCAAATCCGATTTTCGCAGCTCCCGGAGCGTCATTCTTCCATTCCACGTCGTGTTGCACTCGTAAAAGATGCGGTACACCACAGTTTCGACGTATCTCTCTTGAAACTCTTGCGTGTGCCGCAAAAATTCCAATCCGGGATGCGTCTGCATCATCTCGGTTAAAACTTCGTAAAAGTCCGAGTACTCGAGCGCGCGCGCGTTCGGGCGCCTCAGAGTTTCAAACAAAGTCGCATGCACGTCTTTTTGTCGCCGCAATGTGGAATTCCAATACCCAAACCACTGCTCTCGCGTGACGACTTCGGCGTTTGCGCCGGCGACGAGTTTCATCACTCGCTTCGCGAAGTACCGGGGTAATCCGATGACGTCCCTCACGACGTCCGCGAAAGCCTCCACATTCATCCCCGCCATGTGTCTCTCAAACATGCGCTCGGCCATCGCCACTTTCCCCGCGTTCACTTCCTCACTCAATCCTTCGCCTCCCGGTCTATAAAACGTCGGAATTTGTTGCTTTTCGTTCGCCTCGCTCTTAAACAACGACCCCTGTCGCGACAACGGGCGCCTCGTCGGCGAAAACGTCCCCGCGTACCCCGCCCCTTTCTGTGGACTCCTCGGCGGCGTCCCGATCGCCGCACTCTTCACTCCACTCCCATTCACCGCCGCCGGCTTGGGCTGTCGCAACGCCTTGCCCAACTTCGCGTCCTTCAACAACTCGTACACCAAGTTCTGACTCTCCTTCATCGACAACCAACTCACGAACAACTCATCGAGTTTCAATTTACTCGAGGGAAACCTCGCCGCCGCGTTGATCTCGCTCCCTGCGTGTGGCGCGCGTCGTCAGTCTCTCTACGAGTCTCTCTTCGCGTCTCTCTTCGCGCGCGTCCCGCCCGATCGCGCCCTCGCGCATCACCGACCCCTCGCCCACCCCTCGCGCGTCACCGACCATCGCGCGCGCGTTCACGCACCCTTATCCGCGAACGGCACGCGCGCGCGAACGTTAATCCGCAGATTCGCGTCCGCCATCGTCCCCGTCTGTTTTAAACTTTTTGAATTTCTATTTTTACGTCCGTCGTCGTCGTCGTCGCGCGTCGTCGTCGCGCGTCGTCGTCGCGCGTCGTCGTCGTCGCGCCGACGCGTTCGCTTCGACGGTCGCGCGTCCTCGATGAACGACGAGCGACGCGCACTCTCGCGACGACACGACGCGAATGCGAATGCGAATGCGAATGCGATGGGTTCGATCGGGCGGGACGAGTGAAGACTCGATCGGAGTCTCGCGGACGACACGCGGCGACGAGTCGTCGTTCGAGAGGAAGAGGGCGTCGACGAAAGTGGGGCGCGCGGACGAGCGGTGGGGGATGGGAGCGCGTTGTGTGCGCGTGTGTGCGATTACAGGACGTGAGCGAGTGAGCATACGGTGGTTGTAAAATACGGTAAATAGAGCGCGCGTCGACGACGTCTCGATCACGGGGCTCCGGTGGGCGTCGCCTCGGTGGGCGCGGGTGGGAGCCATTTGGCGGCGAAGGAGCCGCGCGGGAGCTCACCGATTTGTTCGGCGATGGCGTCGTCGAACTTTTCGGTGTTGCTGCCGCTATGCATGTGCGTGACGACGCCGTCTTTGAAGACAAAGAATGTGGGCGTGGACTTGACGGCCAAGCGGTCGCGCGCCAAGTGGATGGTACTGGCGTTTTCGTTACCATAAATGCGGAGGAAACGGCAGCTCTCGCGGTTTTCTCGAGCACTGTTTTCAAAGTGCGGCAAGAATCGCTTGCACGGCAGGCAAGAGGTGAAGCCGACTTGAAGGACGACGGCGCGGCCGGTGCCCGTCTCTTCTTCGAGAATTTGATCGACGGCGGATTCGGTGTGAAGCACCTGCGCAACCTCCGTACCGATCACGGATCTGTACCACGTCTCGAATTGATCGAAGGTCACCGATGAGTTACAGCCGACATCAATGTCGCACACGAGCTCGCGAACTTCATCCTCGGGAAGTCGGACGCCCATGGCGGCGACCATGCGCACGAACGCGTCCAAGTCAATCGAGTCGTCGTTGATATCACCACCAAATTTAGCGAAAAGCTCTCTGAGCTGAATCGCCGAAACAAGCTGCGGCGAACGCCCGACTTCTCTGCCGATGGCGGAGCGCACACGGCGAATATCAGCCATATATCTGAAGCGGAACGAACCACCCGCGGCAGCACCGCGGACACCCTCGAGCGAGTTGGAGCCCCCCCTCACGAGCGGTGCGGCCTCTTTGCCGGATTGCACAACGCTCAACTGTGGAACAAGGTGAGACCACTTTTCAAAGTTGCGCGCGCAGCTACCGCTGACAACCCAACGCTCCAAACCACCGCGGGCGCAACGGCAGTTTTCAACCTTTGCCAAGTGCACTGCGAGCCTCGTTGCCCACGCCTTCCATTGTTCCTCATCCTCGCAGTCATCCGCAGGCGGCTTGGCGTTTTCCCACTCCGGTTCGATCCAAGAGATGGCGAGATCAGCCTCGCGGAAGTCGGAGTTCGTGCGCAAGACGCCATCTTTGAAGAGAGCGACGTGCACGGCTTCGTGACCAGCTGTCACGACACCCGTCAAGCCACTCATGGCATTGTCTGGATCTTCGCTATCGAGGGTTTGTCCAATCATCACGCGACGTGCGGCGTCGCCCCATAAATCTTGGTGTCCGTAGCCGTGCGCCTCGGCGCCGGTGACGACGGTGACGTCCAAACCAACGGCGGAGCGCAAAATTTCTTCTGTTTCTTCACGTTCGCGACGCGCTTCAAACGGATTCAAAGACTCCATGGCATCGTACACGTTCGATCCACTCATCTTCTCATCGGCGTGCCAAACCCCCGGAAGCGCGATTGCGACGGAACCTTGCCATTTCAACTCCTTGGTCAACACTCGCAACGCGGAACCAACGGCGTCAATGTTGAGCAAAGCTCCTTCCTCCAGCGGCGCGGTGATCAACTCAGACTCGAGATCGCCCGTGCGCACGTTCACGATGGCGGCGCTCACGATGCCCCCGCTCGCGTACGCGCCGAAGATGGCCTTCGGCCCCTCGGCGTACATGGATTCAAACGCGCCTTTGTCTTCGTCGTCGTCCACGCCTCGCGCATCCGCGTCCATGCTCAAATCCGCGATGTCTCTGCACTCGTCACCCTCCGCGCACGACGCCTTCTCACCGCGCACCTCCATCCCAACGCGTCCGAGCGCCATGACACCGGCCCCCATGGCCCCTCCTATCTTCAATCGATTGCTCGAAATCAACTTGTACATGACGCTCGCGACCAGTCCTATAGCCGGCAAGGTGGCCAATTTCACCGCCCAACCCATGCCCACCTCCGAAAACAGCGCCTCGATCGCCTGTAACCCGCGGAGCGGTTCTCCACCCTCGCGTTTCAACACGTGAATCGTCTCCATCGCCTCCTCGAACGTGACGTTCTGATGTCTCTTTGGATCGTACCCGGGATCCGAAATGTCAACAAACCACACCTTTCCCTTTTTCGTGCCCTCGAGCGCGCTCTTGAGCGTCTGGCACACCGGACACGCGCCGTCGAAGAGATACGCGTATCGCCACTCCTTCGGTTCCGGGTTCACCGCGCCGTCATCATCGCCGGAGGCGCGCGCCGGGGCGAACCCTCGTCGAAACGGTGCCGAGCGTCGCGCCGTCGATCTCGTCGTCTTCGCGCGCGCGTCGCGCGCGGACGACGTCGACGTCACGGACGCGCGCGGCGCCATCGCCGCTCTCGCGCTAGTCATCCGCATCCTCGCTCGCGAGGGCACGAGAGGGACGCGCGAGCGTGTGACGTCGACGTCGACCGGTGAAACGTCACTCGGTTCAAACGCGCGAGACAGAGACGAGAGAGAGAGAGAGAGAGAGAGAGAGAGTGACGCGAGGCGACGCGCGCGGGAGACGGCGCGAGGAGGGTGAAAGGAAAACAAATACGCACGCGCGCGTCCATCGGTGGTGTGTGCGTCAAACTACGCGTCAAAGATGAAGAATTACACTCTCGCGAGACGCCGCGCGAGACGCTCGCTAAAACCGCTCAGCCAGCCGCGCGGTGACGGTTCGAAGTCGAGAGTACACCTTACCCGGCGGTGAACCCAAGATTAAGGAACATATCGCGTCTCTCGCCACCTTGATGTTCTGAAACGAACCTAAGATTCGAATGTGTTGATCGGCGATGACGATGCGCGTGCGCGTGGCGTTTTCAATCGTAAACTTTGTCTTGCCGTTTTTACCCGCCAAACGCCCGATCCCGCGACTCATGTGCTCACCGCGCAAAGTCTTCACATCTTTCACCTCAAAACACTCTAAATACAAATCATCCAACCGCAGGAGCGCCACCGCGTCTTGCACGTCGAACCCGAGCAGGAACGCCTGCACGAAATCCGCGCTCTTTTGCAGCGCGCCCTCCTCCTCCGTCTTCTCCGTCGTCTTCAGCTCCACCTTTTTCAGCTTGAGGTTCATCCGCATGTCAATCTTCATCTGTTTCGTCACCGGTTCGTACAGAGACGTCCACTGCGCCTTCAACGGCGCGAATCGATGCGCCGGGACGTTCACCTTGCGATACGCAGCCTTTTTCCCTCTCGTCGACTCGGTGAGCGCGGCGTACACGGGCGCCATCGCCGCGGACTCGTCCGCGACGACGTCCCCGTCATCGTTCACCACCTCGCGAGGCGCGGGCGCCGCCTTGGTGTCTTTGGGCATCGCGCGCGCCGCTCTCCCGTCGTCGCGCCCGGCGGCGGCGGCGACCGAGGCGCGCGCGCTCGAGGTGTCCCCCCCCCGTGATGAGCCATGATCGGTCAAGAGACCGCGCGCGTCACACATCCGCGCGCGACGCCTCGCGCCTCGCGCGCGATGCGTCGCGCGACGAAGAGACCGACCGAGCGCGTTCGCGTCGTCGCACTCGTCGCCGCCGTCGTCGTCTCGACGTCCCTCGCGACGCTCGCGCGCGGGAACTCGGACGGGACCGACCGCGCGCTCGGCGCGCGCGCGACGCGGGACGTCGACCGGTGGGCGTCGTACTCGATCGCGCGCGCGCCGTCGTCGCGAGAGGTGGCGTACGGGTCCGTTCGTAACGCGAGCGCGGACGAGGAAGGGGCGAGCGAGGAGGAGGGGGGGGGCGACGCGCTCGCGCTGCGACTCACGGCGCCGCCGTGGTGCGGGAGCACGCGGAGCGTCGCGCGCGCGCTCGAGCGCGAGCTCGAACGAGAGAGCGCGATGGGCGTGAAGATCGTCTGGGAGCGACCGTGGAGACCGAAGCGTCGAGGACGAGGGCGGGGGACGACGTGGGAGGAGACTGGGTTGTGGGGGGCGCCGCGCGCGGAGTTCGTGCTGGACGGGACGCTTCGCGTGCGATACGGCGGCGAATGGAGCGCGGGGGCGTTGGCGCGCGCGACGCGAGCGTTGGCGAGGGAGAGGTTCGGAAAGAATGCGAGCGCGTTGGCGATGTGGCCGTTCGTGACGTTACGCGGGAAGTACGCGGTGGGTGATTTTTTTGACGCTGGTGCCGAGCTGTCGCTCGTGGTGTTGGACCCGTGTAAAGCCGCCGCGGGGTGCGCGCCGTCGGCGTCGATGCCGCTGTTGCGCGACGCGGTGTTGTCGAAAATAGGGTACAGGGCGAAGAATAAGCTCGGGATTTTGATGGGTGCGGACGCGTGGCGCGTGGGGATGCAATTGGTGGACCCGTTCGATACGGACGACATCACCGCCGTCGCCTTCGTTCGCGGCGAGTTGCACTCGGTGTGGATGGCGAATGACGCGAAGAATGACACCACGGTGGAGGAATGGGTCGATTCCGTCGCTGAGGTGATAACGTCCACCGTCGCACAGAGAGGGTTCTTTAGTTTGTCAAACTTTACACCCGCCGTGGAGACGGGAAAGATGGCCGTCATCTTCACCAACGAAGCCGACGAGGATCTCGACGAACTCACCGCGCGCATTCATCAGCTCGTGCACTCGAGCAAATTCAACGCCACCTCCACCATCATCGACACGAGTCGTGGGACGTGGTTTTTGTGTCAAATCACCGACAGTTGCGAAGAGGATGAAGAGTCGGACGCGTCGCAGATTCGCGTCGCCCTCGTGGACGCCGACGCCGACACCATCGAAACCGTCGACGTGTCACCACTCCCAGAGGACGCCATCTCCACGACTCGACCGTTCTTACGCTCGGCAAAAAGCGTGCCAAAGACACCACCCGGCGTGACGCCGCCGCGCATACCGCACATCACACGAAACCAACTCGATCACAAGGCGGCGCAAACGATGGGCATTCGCAAATCCGGCGTCTTCTTCGTCCTCTACGGCTCCCCCGGATGTTCCTTTTGCCAGCGTTTCCACGGCCTCTTGAACGCCGCGGTCGACGATTTAGACGTGCGCGCGTTCGCATCCAAGACGGAACCGAAACGCGTGTTCCAGATTGACTGCGCGTTGAACGACTGTCACGCGCGATGGAACGCCGAGACGCGCGCGCTCGTCCACCGCGCGAGACGATACCCAACCCTCATCAAATACGACGGCGCACGCGGTACGAGCGAGACGTACGACGGCCCGTACGACGCCCTCGACCTACAAACCTTTCTTTTGTAACACCACACCACTCGTACCGAACCAACCGTCCCGACGGCAGAGCCCGCCTCGCCGTCGCCATGTCCCGCGGCGCGCGCGGTCTCCCACCCCTCGCCCACCGCGTCCTCGCGCGCGTTCCTCGCGCGCGCTCGACGTCCACGGAACCTCCATCCTTCTCCCCGCCCCCGCTCCCACCCTCCCTCATCAACGTCCAGCGCGTATTCGCCGTCGCGAGTGCGAAAGGCGGCGTCGGCAAGAGCACCACCTGCGTCAACATCGCCGTCGCCCTCGCGCGTCTCGGCCATCGCGTCGGTCTCCTCGACGCCGACGTGTTCGGGCCGAGCGTGCCCACGCTCATGGGCCTCGAGGGCGCGCCCGCGATCGACGAACGCGGACGCATGCTCCCTCTGGAGAATCACGGCGTGCGATGTCAATCCATGGGTTTCATCCTCCCGCCGGGACGCGCGGCGACATGGCGAGGACCGATGGCGAGCGGCGCGCTGACGACGATGATTCGAGACACGATGTGGGGAAACACGGAGGTGTTGATGGTGGACATGCCGCCGGGAACCGGGGACGCGCAGATTTCGGTGTCGCAGAAAATACCGTTGACGGGGGCGGTGGTGGTGAGCACGCCGCAAGAGGTGGCGCTCGCCGACGCGAGACGAGGGATGGACGCGTACGCGCGCGCGCGCACCGAGGTGGTGGGTGTGGTGGAGAACATGGCGTATTACGTGGAGAGGGACGGGGAACGGTCGTACGTGTTCGGGAGAGGAGGGGCGCGAGCGACGGCGGAGGCGCGAGGGGTGGAGTTTTTAGGGGAGGTGCCGCTCGACGGCGCGATTCGCGAGACGAGCGACGAGGGCGCGCCGATCGCGGCGACGGATCCGGAGGGCGAGGTGGCGATGGTGTATAGACGGATGGCGATGCGATTGATGGAGAAGACGACACCGTTCGGTGATGGTGGTGGTTCAAAGTAGTGTACATCGATGTGAATGCGAATAATGCTAGACGCGACGTCAGAGTTCGTCCTCCGCCGCGAAGTCTCCGAGCGGTTCGAAATACCCGGGGGGCGTCGGGTGCTCTCGCCGACCGAACTTTTCTTGAAACTTTTCGTACGCGCCGTTGACGGCGTTTCGCGCGGCGTTCGGGATCGTCGTCGATAAAGTGCCGAGATCGTAGTTTTGGTGGACGTGAATCGCGCCGAAGACGGCGGCGGCGACGGCGCCGAGGATGCAGACGAAGCGGAAAAACGCGCCCGCGAAACCGCGCGGGTGATGACGGCGGTGGTGTTTGCGACCGTCGTCTCCGAGGGCGGCGGCCGGGTTCGAACATTTGCTCCCAGAGACGATGCGAAGGTTGGACGCCGTGGTGTGTCTTTCTCTCAGCGCCGAACACTGTGTGTTGATGTCGGACATCGTTTTGCAATGCGGCCACTCGGTGGCGTTCGGCACGTCGTACACGCGTTCACTTCCGTAATCGCACTCCGTGTCGAACACTCGAGAACAGTCGCACGTTCCGACGACTTGATGCTGACGAACAAAGGCTGAATCGTCGAAACATTCGGCGCTGGGCTTTTTCCTCTGAATCTTGAACTTTTGTCCCATGAGACATCCGTGACTTCCCGGCGCCTCGGGTTGCCACGTCTCGTAATCGGACGCTTGACACGGTTTATTTTGCGACAAGATGTTGTCGAAATCGACGATAAAGTACGACCCGCGATTGGGATCCGCGGCGGAAGATTGCGCGCTGACGCCGTGCACGATGAACATGTGTCCCGCCGAGGTGGGATCGACGCGAATGTTGTGCACGAAAACCTTCGCCGCGAGCTTGATCGCGGTCCACGATTGACCCTCGTTGATGCTATACTCAATCTCATCCACCTCTTCAAACTGTTTCGCGATGACGAGGAGTCCCCCGTTGCCTCCGAACTCGTAAATGTACACGCCCTTTTTGGTCTCGATCCACGATTTACCGCCGTCGCGAGAAATGTAAGTGTTGATTTGGGACACGTCGTCGTGCAACACGGCGTCGCCGACGCTGCCGGTGGATACGATGATACCGGGCGCGATGCTTCGCGAGTACACACCGCCGAGTCGTCCCTCCCAATCCTCGGAGGTGCTCCAATCCACGGAGCCGTGGAGTTGTAAACCGTAGCGAGAGCAATCGTACTCGGCGCTCGAGCACGAATACTTGCGTCCCTCGGCGTCCGTGGCGGGAGCGGGGATCCTGTGCCACGTGCCACCGGCGTTGAACGTGATGCGCGTCTCGAAGAACGAGCTGTAATCCGTGCGCATCGCGGGACCATCGATGAACGCCTTGTAGTTGATTTGATTCGCGATGTAAATGCCTTCGAGTCCGAGGACGTTGGTAAAGTCTTGAATCGCGGTCACCGCCTCAGAGCGAAGCATGGCGCGCATGGACATGGAGAAGAACGTCAGCGACGGATCGGACGTGTATAACTGCACCGCGGGCGCGCTTCTGAATCGCTCATCGAAGGCATCGATGTGATTGACGGCGATGAAATCTGGACCCGCGTCGGCGTGGAAATCGTAAATGACGAAGCCGTTCTTCTTCAAAGTCGACGGGAAACACACCGTGTTGAACGTCTTCCCGGCGTCGACTGAAATTCGGAGCGTAACATCGTCGGAATCAACTTCACTCGGTCGACCTTTGGGCTTTCTGTGGTACGCTTCGCAATCGGGAGGCATCAGCGTGTACACGTCGCCGCCGTTGGGCGCGAACGTGTTTAAGATCTCAAACGCGTTGGCGCACTGTTCCACGAGTCGATGCGTCGCGAACAAATCCGTCGAGTGCACCAGCCCGACGTTGTAATCCCACGAGCCGATGCGATACGTCTGAAAGGCCTTCACGTCGAGGTGCGCGACGGCGTAAATCGGCGGCGTCGACGCCGTACCGTCGTCGGGCGCCCAGTCGAAATCCAAAAACGACGCGAGCTTCCCCTTGGACTGTTCGATCAGATCGATCCACGTCGCGCCCATGTCCTTACTCACGAGCAAGCGCAGAACGTCGCACTTCGGATCGGGCTCCTCTCGCATGTAATCGTAATCGCACGTCTTCACGAAGCTCAACAACCATCCCGAGCGCGTCGGGTGCGGTTTGACGGGCGTGAACGCGCGTCCTTTCCCTCCCGGCACGCGCGTCGCCGGATTCACGAAGCACGCGCCGCCATCACCGGCTCCAGACTCACCGCACGGTTGCGTCCACGTGTCGCCGAGATCCTTGGAAGCCCAGTACCGTCCGCCGTACCAATCTTGCAACACGACGTCCGCCGTCCCCGGAAGCGTCCCGGATTCATCCGTCGGGCCGTGGATGATCTGCGGCGCCGCGGGGAGCGTCGACGACCCTCGAAGCTCCGAGGTGAGCGAGGTAAACGTCTTCCCGCCGTCCACACTGTGCAAGAGCTCGCGCGCGCGCGTGAACATGAACACTCGAGAGGATGGGTAATCTCGATGCCGCAGCCAAACCAAATCGTCGACGACGTCGCGCGTGGCGACGCGCGCGAGCGATGGCTGGTCGGCGAACGCGACGTTCATCGCCGTCGCCGCGAGGAGGGCGACGACGACGACCGCGCGCATCGCGACGCGCATCGCGAGTGAGATTGTGAAGTGTCGAGCGCATTGGTGACTCGAGCCGTCCGCGCGGTCGACGACGACGAGGGCGGCGCGCGGCGTGGACGGTGACCGCGACGCCATCGCGCGAGACGCGTCGATCGACGTCCTCGTCGCGTCGCGGAACGCTCGCGAAGACGAATCATCAGCCGAGTCGTCGTCGTCGAAAAGGCGCTCGGCAGTCGTCGACGCGTCATGCCCGCGCCACCGCGCGTGCCCGGCGACGCGCGCGACGACCGCGCGACGACCGCGACGACCGCGCAACGCTCGACGTCACGCGTCGTCGCGCGCGAGGAGTACGTCGTCGTCGACCTCCCGCTCGAGCTCAACGACCTCCCGGGCGACGCGCTCAAATTTTCCAACCTCGACACCGACCGTCCGAGGCTTCGCACGATCGACGGCGCGCGATACGTCGGCCGATACGAGCTCACCGTGGGCGAACAACTCATCGTCGGGTTCCCGAACGCGCGCGACGCGGACGCGCGCGTGTTGGCGACGACGGAGAGACGCGTACGATTCACGCCCGAATGATCGAATGATTGGATTCGATGCGACGCGCGTCGCGTCGATGCGCGATAGCCTAGCCTAGCGCATAGCCCAGCCTAGCACCCCCACCCCGTCGCGTTCGCGCGACGGTGATGTAGCGACGCGCTCGCGTCACCTCGTCGGTCGTCGTCTCGTCTCGTCTCGTCTGGTCTCGTTCGGTCGCCCTCGAGCTCGGTCAACGCGTCACACCTCCGCGCGCGCGCGACTCGCGCGCATGTCCACGAGCGCCGCGAGCGGTGACGCCGCCGTCGCCGGTCCGAGCGATGGATTCAAACAGTTCGTCGAGCTTCAGGCCAAGTACGCCGAGGCGACGAGCGCGATGAAGAATCTCAGGCAGTCGGTGCAACAGCGCGAACACGATCGACAGCGCGCGCGATTGACGAAGAAGGAGATGGAGAGCGTCGATGGAGACGTGCGGTTGTTTAAACCCGTCGGTCGGTCGTTCGTGCTCGAGAAGAAGGCGACGCTGATGGAGGGGTTGGACGCGACGAGCGCGAGCGCGACGGAGGAGATCGAAAAGGCGATGCGGCAGCGAGAGTATTTGAGTAAAAAATTGAGCGACGTCGAGACGAATCTGCGCGAGTTGATGCAGGGGAACGATGCGTTGGCGAAGGAATTACGAGAGCGAGGGGTGATTTGATGTTATCGAGATTGGACGGCGATGACTCGTAGATGTAGATTGTAACGAGAGAGCGAAGGCGCGGGACGACGCGCGCGCGCCGAAAAAACAAACCTATCCCTAGGCGGCGACCGTAGTCGGGTGTGTCGGTGCGCTCGGCGGCACGACGGCGATGTCGTCGTCGTCCGGTTTCCAAATGATGTGCCCGAACGCCGACTGGCGACTTCGACGACGGAGTTGTAAGGCCACCACTAAGAGGCGCACCGAGCCGACGAGCGAAAACGTGATGGCCAACACCGCCGTCACCGTTTTTCTGCTGACTCGCGTGCGCGTTTTCGTCGTGCCGATGACGTCGCACGCGTCACCGCTAAAAGCTTTCTCGCACTCACACAGTAACGCGCCCTCGCGCTCGACGCACGCGCCGTTCGATGAACAGTTTGACGTGAACATTTCGTTCATTCCGGGACACCTCGACGTCGTGCAATTCGTTTCCACAGACGTAAATCCAGGCGCGCATCGTTGGCACTTCGCCGCTGGGCGACATTCGTACGCTTCGATAAGCGCGCGCACGTTTCCGTCGTACATCGCCGAGAGCAGGCGGTTGCCCTGCAGAAGCGGTAAAACAATCGTCGGGATCAACATCGATTGGGGGTCGTGCGCGCCGACCCAGCTGACTGCGGCGAGCGGTTCAAATTCCGTATCTATGATGATCGTTGCGATGGCGCCAGCTTTTTGACACGCGAGCGTCTTCTGAGAGAAAAAACACGTCCCTCTCGTGACGACACAAATCTTGCCTCGCAGTTCCGCAGCGTTTAGTATCGAGCCGCACGCTTCGTGATCGAACGCGCGTTCCGTACGGTTCACTTTGAACTGCGTCTCCAATCGAGGCGGTTTTGAAATCAGCGTCGCGTTCTTCAGACGATCGACCGTGAACCATCCTTCGCTAAAGTCACCCAAAAACTTGCGCGCGTCGTCCGCCAAGAGGAAAAAATCCTCGTCGTCGAATTCGGGCGTCGATACGACGACGACGGCTTCTCCGAGAATCGGACCCACGCCTCGTCTCTCCGCACCTCGCGCGCGGGGATGTCCTCTTCCCAGATAACACGACGTCGTGTCGTTCCCGCACGACGCGTAATCGGGCTCGGCGACGAACGGTTCTCGCAGCGTGTACGCGCTCCCGTTCGAGAAGACGGACATCGACAGCGCGCCGTCGTCCAACTCGCAGCCATTAAAGTCTGCAAACTCCGCCGAACGCGACCCGAACAGATCGTGTTTGATTTCAAACCCTGACTCAAGCGATCCGTACACGACGATGACTTCCAAGTACCACGTTCCGGGTGTGATCGCCGTCACGTCCAGATTCGCGGCGTCCTCGTACGCGAACATCTCCCACGCGTACGTATTGTTCGAAACGTTCGGTCTGTACGCCCCGAACACGCTCGCGTCGTCCATCGCGCCGAGATGCAACACAAACCGCAGTTCCACCCCGTACGCGGACGGTACCGTCGCCCACGCACCATCCGTCGTCGTCGTCGTCGCTCGCTCGGGCGCGTCGCCGTCGTCGGCGAGCCGAAACGAAATTTCCAAATCTTGCGGTTCGCACGTCACCTCGAAACGAAAAAGCGCGTACGAGCCCTCGCGCATGGCCTCTCCGATGTATTTCGTCGTCTCGCCGTCGATGAGATCGACGACGGCGCTCTCGTCGGGCGCCGCGAGCGTCGTGGCTGTGTTTTCGTGCAAAGACATACGAAACCGTCAGTCCTTCGTTTCGCGACATCTCGCGGCCGTTCGCACCCAACAGAGACGCGAGAGCGACGAAGAAAATTTTTATCGTCATCGTCGACGTTCGCGAGACGCGTCGCGCGCGCGCGTCGGCGTGTGGCGCGGTGAAGTGGTCGACTCTCGTTCCGAGGTGTGTGCGAAAACACATGCATCACTGTTTGCCCACACGTGCACGTGTCAGCGTTCGAACGGCGATCCCGCAGACGATGCCACTCGACGTCGCTCGTCGCGCGCGCGACGATGACGGCGAACGGAAGCTCGCACTCGGGCGTTCTTCGACAGTTCGACGCGCGTCAGGCCGACGACGCGCGCGCGAAAACCGAGGTCGTGCGACCGAACTTTAGGTGCGTCGAAATCGCGGATTGGTGTTATTGGAACAAACGCGCGCTGCGCGGAGTGACTCGACCGCGAGCGCGTCGACGGGAGGTCGACGGCGATCGTCGTCGGTGTCGTCGCGTTCGCGCGCGTTCGTCGGCGGTGGAGTTTCGCGCGGCGCGGTCGCGGCGGACGCGTCTGCGGCGAGCGCGGATCTTTCGGTTCGCGAAGACGACGCCGAGGGCGACCGGCGCGACCGCGCGCGCGCGCACACGTCGCGTTCGAGCTCCATGGACTGACGAATCATGTCCCGTCGTCGTTCGCGCGCAGTGGCGTTTGGGAGACGGAACTCACGGAGAACGCGGAGAATTTCGTTCGAGTCGCGGGCGTGACGTTGAAAAATCGACTCGCCGGTCGCGTGGATTTGAAAGAGTTACGACACATCGTGCACGACGATACTAAGCTCGAGGATACGCTGGTGAGCGGAAGCGTGGCTACGACGAACGTGAGCTCGATCGATGCGTGGACGGAGACTGTCAACAACGACGGGTCCACCATGCGAGTGCGCGCCAAGTGGGACGCCGACGTGTGGGTGGAGGTAGATGATTGTTTGCTCATGGAGACGAGACGATGGATGGAGAAGACATCGATGATTGTCGCGAGGACCGTGACCGGCCGCGATGGCACGCTCGTGACGATGAAGCAGTTTTTCAGAAGATACGTCAAGGTGGCGAACGTCGCGTCTACCGCGCCGGCGCTCGCCGCGGCGGAAAAGAAAGCCGCGCTGAAGCTCCCCAGTTCTGTAAATAAGCCAGCGGACGACGACAAAATGAGCGATGACGCGAGCGTATTTGATCAAGCGATCGATTTTGGCTCGAAAATGTTTGCCGGTCTCGGTTTCGGTACCAACGCGAAGCAACCGAACGAGCAAGCCACCATTGCGGACATCGTCAAAATGTTCAAATTACCCGCGGAGACGGAGTTTTTATCGTCGTTTGAGTGTTCGATCATCACACCGTCGACGTCACAGTCGCCGCGCGCCGCGAAGGGGGACAAGGGCGTCATGTACGTGTTGAAGTATGCGTTCGCGTTCATCGGTTCGGATCAATCCAAACGCGTGACGTGGCTCACCGACGCCATGGCCGTCCAAGAGCTCGTCGTCGAGGGCTTAAACGGTATCGAGATGGACACCGCGGACGGGTCGAAGATAACAATTAACTGCATGAAAGAACGCGACGAAGTCTTCGACAACATGATCGCGATGCTCGAAATGATGCCCGTCACCGACGAACCGACGCCGGCGATGGATGCGGTGCCCAACGGCCCGCCGCTCAAAATCGGTTTCCAACCCGAATCATACGTCTTCCTGCACCTCATCGACGTCTCAGTCGAAGGTCCTGCGGCGAAGATGGCGGGTACGCCCGTGACGACGGTGTCTCTCGGCGAGACGAAGAATAAGTTGCACTCGACGTCGCCCGTGCCCACCGGTTTCGGCGGCGTGTGCTCAAACATCGGCCAAACGGTGGCCATCTCCTTGGCGTCCATGCACGAATTCGACGGCGAACACGTGTCGTTTCTCGTGCACGACGACGTTGGTGAGGAAGTCGGGGAGGCGATGCTCCCGATCGCGTCGTTACCGCGAGACACCAAGGGTCGCGCCGAGGTGCTCGGTTCGCCGTTTGCCGTGCACCTCAGCGTTCCGCGCGTGAAATTGGAACCCGGCGTGCAGGGTTTGCGCACCAAACCCGTCTCGAAGAACGCCGCGCGGGGGATCGGGGTGATCAACGTCTCGGCGTGGATCGGGACGTCGTCCGAAGCGGCGGGTTTGGGAATTAAAAAAGAGTCAGACGAAGGCGTAGTCGCCACCAAGGCCACGGTTCGCGTCACCCCGGCGTCGTGTTCCGTCACCGTCAACGCGCGTTTCGTGCGCGGTCTTAGACTCACCGACGGCGAACCGATTCGATGTATCATCGCATATGGGTCGCAACAGGCCGAGACGAGCGCGGCGAGCTTCAGCGTGACGGATGACATGACGTTTTCGTTCGGCGAGGCGACGTTCAACACCGAGGCGCCGTGCACGGGAACCGTTCGTTTGGAGGTCGTCACCACCGAGAGCGAAACGTTACTCGGCACGACGGAGATTGAAGTGTCCGAACTTCGACGACGACGCACCGATCTCAACGGGAAGGTCAGCGATCCGCCGGCCGGTCGGTATTACAAACTCTCATCCGGTGTCGAGGGCGACGACGAGGACGCGGGTTTGGTGTTTTTACAGGCGTACGTCGATCCCGCCATCACCTATTCGCAACAACAAAAACCATTGCTCGGTGAGCTCTCGGTGCGTGTGTTGAGAATGAACGGGATCGATCAAGGCATCGCCCCGGCGTTGATCGCCAACGTCGGCGACGCGTGGGCGTTCTTGCCGGGATTCGGCGGCGGCGGACCATCGGGGTGGCGACGAGAGGTGCACGCCGCCGTGCGAGACGCCTCGGACATGTGCACGCTCGTCGTCTACGACCGCAACGATCCGGAACACATTCTCGGGAAAGTTAAGTTTTCACCGTTCACGCTGCCCGAACACGGCCGAGCCATCGTGAGCACCGTCCCTTTGACCACCAAGGACGTCTTCGGATCTGGAACGGAGAACGGCGAGGTGACCCTGCGTCTGCAGTTTACACAAACCGTCAGTAACGTCGGTTTATTCTTCAACTACTGCACGCCTTCGCTCCCGCTCAACGCGTATCGCTTTGGGAACATGCAAGAGGTTTCGAGAGATTTGGACTTGATCAAGTACGAGCAACTCGTCACCGGGAGAGACGCGCTTCCCGAACCCCTCGTGCGTTTCATGTTGGACGTCAGCGAGACGGATCCCTCCGTGTCCACGACGCGTCGCGCCAAGGCGAGCGCCATGCGTCTCGCGTCAACGCTCGAAGTGTTCGCGGACGTACTCAAACCGCTCACGCTGGCGGTGACGTGGGAGAAACCTCTGTACACGGCGACGCTGCACGTCGCCATTTTCTTTTGTCTGTGGTTTCCGAGGTTGTGGTTTGTGGGATTTTTCGCGTTTGCGGCGTGGCACATCTCCCTTCGAAACGCGCCGATGATGTTCACGCCTCTGGGTGAGAATAAGAGTAAACTCATCGGGTCGGTCGACGTCGCCAAGGCGCCGCCCGGGAGCACGTTATCGCCCTTATCGTCGCTCATCGTCGCCGCGCGCAAGGTGTCGCCGAGATCGACGCCGTCCAACGACGCGTACGAGACGATCGTTCAGATTAGCTTTTGGTGTCAAGCGCAGGTGGAGTTCATGCGCGAACCGATGGAAAATTTTGCCGCGATATTGACGTGGGAAGACGAGGGTCAGAGCTCAAAGTATCAGACGATGCTTCTCGGCGCGGCGGCGGGTTTCGTCTTCGTCCCGTTTCGATTCGTCTTGGCCGCGCTCATCTTCGTCTGCCTGCGACACCCGTGGGCGGCGAAAATACCGTTACCGCCGTACAAGGTGGCGCTCGCGAAAGCTATCGCACCCGCGCCGGCGGCGTAAAGTCGCGAACGAGTTGTTGTAAATATAGTTTCGTATCACGCATTACATCGTGCGTTTGTTCACTCGGCGTCGCGCCTCGATTTCGTCGGCGTCTCACCCCCGCGACGGCGGCGCCAAATCCTTCAACATTCGAATCATCTTCGGCGTCATATCGTTGGGACGCACGTCGATGATTTTCATCATCTTCTCCTTGTCCTCTTCCATCCGTCGCATTCGCGCCTCGCTGTCCACCCACAGATATTCCCACACGCTCATGTCCCGCGCGCCCAATCCCAACTCGCCGAGCGTCTCTTCATCCCTCAGTTCGATCCCACCTCTCGCCCCACCGCGTCGAATCATCTCCACTCGCTCCCCCAACACCGTTCGCACCTTCTCCTTCAACCCTCTGACCGTCTCACTCGGCGCGCAGTACACCCGCACCGTCCTCGTGCGCTCGAAAAACGCTCGCGAGTGTTGAAAACACGTCAGGTACGGGTGCGCCTCATCCTCGCACATCGGGAGCGCGTTGACGCGAATCTTCACCTCACCCGCACCGCGCGTCGCCATGTTCGCGCGATTCAATTTTTGTTTCTCTTCGTCCCCTCGTCCCCGCGCGAGACGACGTGTCGCGTCGAGCGTCGCGCGCGTAACGCACGATACGAAACGTCTCGTCGACATTGTTAACTTGCGTTTGTTAACTTTCGTGGGGACGATTCGATGCGATCGCGCGATGCGTCGCACCTCGACGCGACGATGGGTCGAGCCTCGGACGCGACGAGAGAGACATCGCCCGCGCGATCGCGCGCGTCGACGCGCGAGCCGCTCGACGCGTGCGTGCGCGTCGAGGACGAGACGCGCGCGCCCGAGGATTGGTTCGACGCGTTCGAGCGCACATTCATCTTTCGAACCGACCCGCGAGACGAGGACGCGTTCGATCGAGACGACGTGTTGCACTTCGTGCGAGGGAACGGGGAGGTGTTCGTGAAGCGATGGAGCGAGGACGCGGTCGTGGACGCGAGGGAGGAGACGTACGAGGGGGTGGATTGGAGAGCGACGATGATGATGAACGTGTGCGCGCAGAGCGCGTTCGAGATGGAGGTGGGACAGTTTCGCGAGAAGGATCGGAGCGATGTCGCGATGACGGCTCGAACGCGAGCGTACGCGTCGCCGTTTTACGCGGTGTTGGACGAACGGGGGATGCCGGTGGAGAATGTGGCGAAATATCCGTTGGTGTGTTTTACGTTTCGCGACGCGGTGCGACTGGACGCGCGCGCGGGCGACGTGGCGTACGTGACGATGCGGCGCGTGCCGGCGGGAGGGGACGGTGGCGCGCGCTCGAGCGTGGATGAGGAGGCGTGTTCGAGTCAAACGTCCGAGAAGCGCGCGGAGATTGGGGATGTCGTTTTCGCCACGCACGCGGCGCTCGTCGACGAGACGCCGACGAAATTGGGACGAGCGCTTTTGGAGACGGCGAGGACGCCGCCTCGCGGACGGCCGAGAGCGTCGCCGAAAAGGGCGCTGGTCGACTCGGCGAACGCGATTCGTAAAATATTTAAGAGCTCGACGGCGCTCAAGGGCGGGGGCACGCAAGACGCGCGCCCGGGCGTGGAATTGTATTACGCGGGCGACGGCAAGTACGCGATGCGCTCCGTGCTCGCGCCGTGCGTAGACGCGGTGTACGAAATCGCCGTCCGAAGAAACGGCGGCGTCTCTTTCGGATCGATGTTTGGCTGAGTCGACGGACGATTTCGCGAGCGTGGATTCGTTCGTGGATCGTGTACTGTACACGTACTGTACAAGTTGTAAATTACATTATTACCCTTTCGCGTCACGTCGACGCCGACGCCGACGCCGACGTCATCTCAAATCATATATTCAAATTGCCCGTCGCCGCGAGCGCGATCCAAATCACGCCCACGATCAACGAGGACGCTCCCGCGGCGACAGAAATGCGCAACGCCGCGCGTTCGCTTCCCGGCGCGGCGCCGAGAATAAACGCCAACGCCGTCATGACGAGCACGCTCGTGAGACAAAACCCAAACAAATAGAGCGCAATTCTCGTCGCGTCGTCCAAAAAGACGGCTGGAAGAATATAAATCACCCCAGACACCCCGGACGCGCCGTGCACGACGCCGACGGCGTACGCCGCTAATTTTCCTTCTCGCGTCGATTCCTCGCCCAAAGCGCTCTTCACGCGACTCCAGAGACTCTTACGCTCCGAGACAGTCTCGACGACGCCCGCGCGCCCGTCCGCGCGTTCACACATCTCCTCATCTTCGCCCTTGCGCGCGTGTTCGTGCGCCACGCCGTACGCGTGCGCCTCGGCGTGCGCCGCGCTTCCCGCCAAGACGCGCACCGGCGACAACCCCGCGCCGTCGTCGTCGACCCCTCCCTCGTGCGCCTCATCCTCGTCTCGCGCCTCCGCGCTCAACACGTGCGCTTTTGTCGCTCGTCGTCTCTTCTCGAACCGTCTCGCGCTTCGCAGCGTCGCCGCGCCCAAAACCATCATGCACGCGCCCACCGCGTAATCGCTCGCCGTCCCCAACGCGTCGTCATCCACCGCGCGTTCGCACGCCAACAGCACCCCACCGAGCGCGGCGAGTCCGAACGCGTGTCCGCATCCCCACCGCGCGCCTTGCCTCGCGCACGCGCGCGCGAGCGCCCACCGCGCGTCCGATGATGATGACGATGACGACGATTCCTCGTCGTTCGCGCACGCGCTCGCGCGCGCGAATCGTCTCGCGCTCGCCGTCACCGCGAGCACGCCCGCGACGTGATCCGGTCCCGTGAGCGCGTGCGTCGCGCCGGCGGCGAGCGCGAGCGCGAACGCGGACGCGGGCGACGCGCGCGCGAGGGCGTCGCCGCTCGCGCCCATCTCTGGCGTCACACGACGTCTCGACGCGACGCGACGCGACGATCGACGCGCGCGCCGAGACGACGGAATGGACGCATGAAAATTTCGCGCGCGTTCGCGCGTCGCGCCCTCGCGCCGCGTCGCCGCGCGAGGGATGAAAACGCGCGAGAGGGACGACGACGATTCGCCTCGAGCGCGTTCGCGCGCGCGCGCGAATCGACGCGCGCGACGCGACGCGACGTTCCCGAGGACGCGCTCGCCCACCTAAACGGTGGAGAATACATCGACGCGTCGCTCCGTTGGCGCCGCGCGGACGACGTGCGGTTGGTGTTGGCGAGACACGCGAAGAGCGATCGGTCGGACCCGAACGCCGAGGATTGGGCCCGAGGATTACGACCGCGCGGGCGACGCCGCGCGAAACGATTGGCGATGCGTCTGACGGATCGATGGAACGCGTTCGAGCCGGACGTGGTGATCACCTCGGACGCGGTGCGGTGCTCGGAGACGTTGGCGTGCATGGGAGAGGCGAGGGAGGCGTTCGGGAACGCGCCCGTCGCGCGCGCGCGGGACGTCTACGACGACGCGCACGGCGACGAGGGCGTCGTCGACGCCGAGGCGTGCGTGGAGACGATCGGAAGGAGAGTCGTGCGACACGCGAATGAGAACGGGGCGCGGTGTGTGCTGTGTCTGGGACACAATATGGGATTTGAAGTCGCGGCGCGGTATTTGACGGGACGCGCGGCGCCGTTGAAGACGGCGCACGCGGCGGTGCTCTCGGCGCGCGGCGCTCGTGAGGGCGTCGATCGGGCGTATCTCGTGCTCACGGTGGGTAAAAACGACGTCGCTCGGTCCGCTCGCGAGGAGGACGCGTGGGTGGGACGAGCGAGCGAGACGAGGTGCGCGGACGCGCGTTTTTCCGTCGGGGACGTTTTCGTGTACGCCGCCGTCGACGACGACGCGCAGACGCGCGATGCGAGCGACGACCCGTGGAGTGATGCGTTTCGAGAGCGAAAATTTCGGCTCGATTGCGTCTTGGATCCGGACCGAGAGTTCTCGATCGAGGAGCGCACGCGAATGGAGGTGGAGCGAAGACTCGAGCGACTCGTCGTGACGCGTCCGCGCGCCGCGCTCGACGAAATCATCGATCAACTTCTCGCGCAACGCGACGACATGGAGCGAACGCTCGAGACGGACTGATGCGATGTAACGATGTAACGACTACACTACTACTGACTTCGCCGTCGTCGCGCGTCGTCGCGCGAAGAGCGTCTGTTCCTCGCCGCAGTTTGAGAAGAGATGCTTGACAAAGACGTCGTCGTATCCCGCGTCTCGACACGCGCGCGCGCACTCCTCCATGGCGCGGAACCAATTCTCGCGTTTACTGCAAAAATTCTTCATCGACGCTATCAACCACGACTCTTTCGACGATTGAAACTTTGTGGCAAAGTCGAGGGCGATGCGCGCGCACGCCTCTGGATGCATGTTGGCGTCGCACACGACGAGTCTCAATTCGTCGTTCGACTCGGCGAGCGCGTCTCGCACCGGCTCCACCGCGTCCTCGGCGAGCGCGCGAAGGTGTCGCGCGCACGAGGGCATGGGATCGAGCGTCACCTCCGCGGGATCGATCGCCCACACCCTCCCGCCGGTTTTCTTCGTATCGCTCGCTAATCGTTCGCACAGTACTTGCGTCCATCCGCCGGGAGCGGCGCCGACGTCGACGCAATTCCAGTCACCCTCCACGGGAACGCCCGCGTACAAGAGCGCCTCGTGCAACTTAAAATACGCTCGACACGTCGGTGCGACGGTGACGCGGTAATCTTGCAGACGCAGAGGGAACAACATGGCGAGATCGTCCATCGTGGCCGCGCCCGCGGGCGGCACCGTCGGCGCGCCGGCTTCTCGCATGACAGTCGTCGGCGCGCCGTCCTCGCTCGGTTTCTCGTACACGCCGCGCGTCGTCCACGCCCCGAGGTACGCTCGTCCCCACATATGCACCGCGTCGACGCAGTGCGTGCAATCACGCGTCGTGATGCCCCCACCGGGCGGTCTCGCGGCGAACGACGGGCCGCGGCGATCGATGACGGCATCCATGGCGTCGCACATAATCTTTTCCAACCATCTCGGCGCCGCGCGCAGGCGCGCGTACACGGGCGACTCCACCGTCGCCCCCGATTCTTCTATCAACGAGTCCACCGTTCGCTCCAACCACGTCTCCAAGGTTTTCTTCCCCACGTCCGAACACACGTCCTCGACGCTCGTTCGTCGCGCCGCGTCGGGAAACGCAAACGTTCGCTTCGTCTTGGCCATCCCGTGCGGTTCCTCGGCGTAAAACTCTCGCAACACCCCCGCCGCACCCAGCATCGATTTCACACAAATCAAACAATCCGTCGTTTTTCGCGTCAACCGCGTTCGACTCGCCCCCACGACCGCGTCGCTTCCGAAAATTTCCCTCGCGCGCTCGACGTGCCGCCTCGCGAGCTCGTGGTCGCACATCAACACCACGTCGAAATCCTCCAGCTTCCTCGCGTCGTGGCGCATCCAGCACCCTTCGCCTCTTTCACAGAGCCCGTATCTTTCAAACTGATGACACGACGGCCGCTCCGCGCGGTCGACGTGCGCGCGTCGGCAGTCTTCCCGTTCGCAGCCCTTTCCCGCCGTCATGTAGTTTTTGCACAGTTCGCGCCCGTCGACGTGACGCGGCGGGAACGGCTTGGGGGGCGGCCGAATCGATCCCACGGCGACGAGCGAGCGATCGTCCACGTTGACGTCGCGCGCGGCGTCGGCTCGCGGCGGCATCGTCGATGGGCGCGCGCGGGCGAAAAGTGGAGATAACGACCCGAGCGCGCGAGCGTGGACAGTCGGCGACGCTCGGGGCGCTCGCATGCGCGCGTGCGCGCGGAGATGGCGTCCGCGCGCGTTCACGGCGTCGTTTGACCCGCGCGTCGCGCGTCAGAGACGCGTTCTCGGTCGACGAACGGCGACGAACGATGGTGGCGGCGAGGTGAGCCTGGTGGTGTCTCCGACGGCGGCGAGCGCGCGCGAGAGAGAGAACGAGCGCGTGCTTCTCGTCGGTGAGGGTGATTTTAGCTTTGCGCTCGCGCTCGCGAGACGAATCACCGCTCGAGGCGCGCGCGTGCTCGCGACGTCGCTCGAGAGCGAGGATGTCATCGCGCAGTCGTGGCGAGGCGCCGACAACGTCGCGGAGCTCGCGGCGATGCCGGGCGCCGAAGCGAAACACGGCGTCGACGCGACGACGTTGACGACGCATTTCGAACGAGGATCGTTCGACAGAGTGGTGTTTAATTTCCCTCACGTCGCGGGTAAGGCAAAGATGGATAGAAACCGCTCGTTGCTCGGAATGTTTTTGCGGGAAGCGAAAATCGTGTGCGCGCCGAACGGATTCGTCGAGGTGAGTTTAGCGCCGGGACAAGGTGGGACGCGCGCGGACGGTGAACGGATGCGCGAGTACGGTAACTCTTGGCAGGCGTATTCGAGAGGGGCGGAGAATGGGATGTTATTGGTGGAGGCGACTACGTTCGCCGACGAGGCGTGGCGCGCGGAGGGATACCAATCGCGAGGACACTGGCGCGGACTCGGGAACGAACGCGGTTTCGTCACGGACGGAGGTGTCGTGCACGTGTTTTGTGATGAAGAGCGGGCGAGGGCGTTGGGTTTAGAGTGCGATCATTGCGTGCCGTTCACGAGAGACGTGAGCGTGTGGGCGGCGGAATCGGCGGAGGAAGCGGATTCAGCGACGGCGGTGCGTGAGGCGTTCGAGGGGGCGACGGGGGACGCCGACGCGCGCGTCGTGAGTGTCGAGCGCGTGGACGAGTGGCGCGATGAATCGACGGGTAGATTGAGCGAGACGTTCCGCATCGAGTACTCGTCGCGGACGTTGGCGCTCACGCGCGAGCGAGTCAACGGATGGAACGACGCCGCGCGTCTCGCGCTCGGGTCGCGTCTTCGAGGACAATTGAAGCGCGGCGACGGCGAATCCTTCTAATCTGTACGTCTTTCATAATTGTAAACTAGTCCGACGGAGCGTTATTTGTCAACGTCGGCGGCGCCGGGAGTTTGTACGAAAAGTCACCCTCCATCTCGATGCCCCCCGCGTCCCCGTCCCTCGCCTCGGCGCCGTTTCGAACCCTCACCACCTCGATCTCGAACAGTAAGGGTCCGTCGCGATAATTAATCAATCGTCTCGCCGCGCCGAAACTATCCGGTCGCGGAACCACGTCGTCGTTCACCCATCCCAAATTCGGCGGTACCAGAATCCGTCTCACGGACCCCTTCTTCATTCCCACCACGCACGGCGTCACCGCTCGCGGCAACGGCGTCTCCCCGAGCACGAACGACACCGTCTCGCCCACGTCGTCTCGACCCTCCGCGCCGTACCCGCGACTCCACAGCAACACCGGCGTCCCGCCCGAGCTGTATTTAAAGTACGCGCCGCTCGATAATCGAAACACCTTGTACCTCACGTCCACCCTCGACCCCTTCATCGCTTCCTCCCCGACCTCACCCGCGACGTACTCGCGGTATCGCAATCCGTTCGGGAGCGTCGTCGAGGGCGCGTCCGCCTCGGCGTCGTCGCGCGCGTCCCGAACGCGCTGCGCGTCTCGCATTTTTCGCACGCGCTCCTCGTACGATTCTCGTCCACGTCCACCAGAGGTGGATGGTGCTTTGTTCAACCCGTACGCGCGCGCGCAAGGCACGAGCGTCGCGGTAGACATCACCGCGAGCGCGAATGCGAGCGTTTTTCGTCTGGATACGAAATCATCATCATCATCTTCATCATCATCATCATCTTCATCATCATCTTCATCATCACGGAATGTCGACGCCCCGGCGCGCATAACGACGCCGCGTCTCTCGCGCCGGGTCTCTCGCGTCCCTCGCATCGTCCCCCCGCGCGTCCTCGTCGTCTTCATCGTCATCACCGTCGCCATCGTCGCGACGTGGCGTCATCGCGCGTCGAGCCCGTGTCTTTCAAAATCACACAGTCACCCCTCGACCGCACTCGACGACGCGCGTCGACGTCCGCGCGACATGGCGCTCCCCGCCAAGGCGGGCACCGCCAACCCCTCGCTCTTACTCCCCAGCGAACTCGTCGAACGGTGCGTCGGAAGCCCGCTGTGGGTGCTCATGAAGGGGGAGAAGGAGATGGTTGGCATTCTCAGAGGTTTCGACGTGTACGTCAACATGGTGCTCGAGGACGTCACCGAGTACGAGATGACGGCGAACGGAAGGGTGGAAACGGGGAGGATGGAACAGATTTTGTTGAGCGGGAACAACATCGCGATGCTCGTGCCGGGGGGGCTCCCGGAGGGACGGTGATCGATGGATCTTCGGGCGGGCGTAGGGTCGCGACGCCGAGGCGGGGACGGGGACGGGACGCGGGGATAACGCGCGTTTCGGTTGTAGAATTGAGAGTGAATACGTACTACGGTGTTTTGTTTTGTTTTCTTTACGTCGGTGTCTGTTGAAAGAGCACGCGAGCGTCACGCATCGTCCCGCGCGTCGTCTCGGACGGCGCCGGCGCCGGCGCCGGCGGCGAGCGCGGCGAGCGAAGCGTCTCCCGACAGACGATCCTTCGCGTCCGACCATATTTTATCCGAACGACGTTTTGCGTCGCTCGTGCTTCGCGTGCACTTTTCCTTGGCGCGTTTGAGCAGCGCGTTCTTGGCGCCGAGTTCGCGTTCGACGCGTTTGGCGCGCGCGCGAATCGCCTCGAGCACCTTCACCGCCGTGTCCACGCTCTGATTCGCCTCTCGAACCTCGGTGACGATGTCCGTCAACCGTTTCTCCGCCTTTTCTAGCTGCGACTTGAGCGCGTCGACCTTGCGTCGTCGGCGCTCCGCATTGCTCATCTTTGTTTTTTGTTTACGCTTGGCGATGTCCCACATGCGAAGCGCCGCCGACTCCGCCGCCGACGCGTGCACCACCTTGTGCGAGGCCATCTTCGTCTGTTCTTCGGTCGTGATCATCAACGAACGCAGTTTGTTTTTATTCGCCTCGATCTTCTCCAGACGCGCCTTCTCAAAGGGCGTCAACACGTTCGTGATCTCGTCGCGCATCTTTTCCCACTCGAGACGCAATCCGGGAAACGTCTTGGAGAGAATTTTATTCTCCTTTGCGCGTCGCTCGCGACACGGTCCCCAGTTACACGGACACCCGAGACCGTGTAATTTCCCACCCGTCGCGATGAACTGTTTCGTGCGCTCCTTCTCATCCTCGATGTCGCGTTCGTCGTCCGCGTCGTCGCCGGCGTTCGCGCCCGCGTCCGCGTCCGCATTCGCGTAGGCGTCCTCCACGTCCTCTTCCTCGTGCAGCGCCTCGGAAGCGTAGACACCCACGGGCCCTTTCGTCCCCTCTACTTTCGACGCCACGAGCACTGTATTCGTCTCCGCCTTGGCGACGGAAAACGCCGCGATTTCCGCCTTTGTCAGCGGCGCGCGACACCCCATGGGAAACGAGTCGCGACACTGCCAAATTTTCTTTTTCCTCGCGCGAAGCATCTCGTCGAACGGAATCTCTCGCCATCGATCGCACACATCGCACGCGATCCAACTATCTCGATACGCCTCGCACGCGCGGAGATGCAGACGGGTGGTGAGCTCGATGAATGGTGACGATTTGACGAATGCGCCGTCTACGGGAATGTTAAACTCGCCCGCCGCGTGAAACTCGTCGTGAAACCGACCGTAAATCTGCGCTTGTTTCGGATACGTCGGGGAGACGATGCAAAAAACGCAGATGCCAAATCCGATCGGACAGTGCGAGTAATCCTTAAACTGCACCGCCGTGCGTCGCAGGTGTACTCGAGGAAACGGTAGTAATCGTTGAAAGTACGAGGTATCCGTCGAGTTGCGACAGACGAGCACGATGCCCGGACAGTGTTCCCACTCCACCTCGTTGATGGCTCGATTGATGAATCGCCACTGCACCTGCGCCTCATACGGCGGGTTCACGAGGACGTGGTACCCGGCCCAGGAGTTGGTCATCTTCAATCCGTCGTCTTTTTTATCGTAACACTTCTCCGCGGGAATGTTCGGCTTTAGATGCGAATTCGTGCACGGATCGAGCAACCCTTTGATGAGGGGCGTCTCGATGGTCGGGAGCTCGAGTTCGAACACTTTGCAGGCAGCGTGCACGATCCAATCGGGGGTTAGACCAACCTTCATGGATTCGAGCGCCTGGACGTTCGCGGCGGCGGTGGCGGCCGCTTCCGTCTCCTCCTCGCTCTCGTCGCTCGAATCGTCAGACGTCGACCACGGGTCGCTCCAATCCGCTGTCTCGGCTTCGTCCGCTTTTCGGAGCGCTCGAATCGCTTCTTGACGCGATTTCTTGCGCGACGCGGCCGAGGAGTACCACTGTAACATGTTTTCGCGATACGCGCCCTGTCTCTGGGCGTCGTACGGAGCTAAATCTTCCGCGACGGCCCACTCGAAACAGTGTCCGCCGAAGAGTTTCACCAACGCGCACCGACCTTCGGGTTTAATGGCGAGTAATGTGTGCGCCTTGGCGCACTGTCGCACCTTCCACGTGCGACCAGGCCACCACTGACCTTTGTGGGACGTCGTGAGGCGCACCCAGACCATGGAACCGGGTGGGAACTCGTCGAGCTCGCCGTCTCGACACTTGATGAAGCGCGCGTCCGGGAGTTGTGTCCGTTTCTCGTTCGTCTCGCCGCCGACGGCGCGGTCGCCACCGGTCGCGTCGCGCGTCGCCACCGCGGGTGAATCATCGTTGTCATCGTCGCCCGCGCGCGTCGGTTCCTCCGGACGAGGCGATGGAGTCGTCGGGACGACCTCTGAGCCGCCGGCGCCGGGAGAAGATATTTCCAGAGGCGGCGGCGGTTCGTCCTGCATCACCACGCGTTTCTTCTTCCTCGTCGGCGTCTTCCCAGGCGATCCCTTTGGTGCCATCTTCTTCGTCGGCGTTCCTTTCGATCTGCTCCCCGATTTCGTCGTCGTGGACGCCTTCTTTCCGCGCGCTCGCTCGTTTCCCGTCGAAACCGAAACCTCCGCCTCGTCCGCCACTCGCCTCTTCTTCACCACCGTCGCCGTCTCCTCCACCGCGTCCTCGCGCACCGCCTTCACCACCACCACACCACTCTCCGCCATCATCATCGCGCGTTTCCTCGCCTTGTACGCGCGACTCATCGCGTTCTTTCGCAGTCTCGCTGCCTCGCGTCTCGCCGCGCGCGCGCCGTCGTCTCCATCGGCGTCATCACGCGCGCGAGACGTCTTCTCCCCTCCCTCACGCGCGTCGACTCGACGACCCGAGCGTTCCTCCGTCTTCTCGCGCGTTTCCACCCCCGCTCCCTCGTCGTCGTCGGCGGGGTAGCCTCCCGAACGCACGCGCACTTTCGTCACGGGCCAACTGTGTCGATACTCTCGGGACACCTTTTTCGCCGTCTCTTCGTCCGTCGAGCCCGTCGACGCGTCGGGCGCTCGCGTCGTCGATCGTCGTCTCGGTCCCGCGTTGAGCTCGGCGTTCAACGCGCGCGCGAGGGCGACGCTCGCGGCGTCGAGCGCGGCCGGTGGTCGAGGCATGGCGCGCCGCGGCGAGTGAGGCGCCGGGATGCGGGACGGGCCGGGACGGGACGAGTTCGAGTGGTGCGATTGTGTGCGTGATGATACAGTGTGTGCGCCGCGAGTGCGCGGGTGAAATGAAGGCGTGCGACGGGCGCGGTGTGTGTGTGCTAAGCGCGCGATCGTCGTCATGGTTCTGCGGCGCGCGGCGGCGGCGGGCGACGGCGACGGGCGGAGCGGCGAGGCGACGACAGCGACGGTGTGGATGAGCGAGAGCGCGCGAGCGCGCCTCGATCTTGACACCAACAATAGAAACGAGTCGTCGTCGTCGCGCCGTCGCGGTCGACGGCGTCGTGTAGGAGACCGGTGCCGATGTCCGACGGGGACGCGGCGTCGAGGGTGCGGCGGAACCATCGTCTCGCCGTGGCGTGGCTTCGTCTCTTGGCCGATTGGTACAGTCGCATCGCGCACGCGGCGTCGATGGATGGATCGTGCGCCTCTCCTTCCTCCTGAATTGTTTGTCCTAAAAATTCTCGCGCCAGCGTGCGGAGCTTAAAGGGGAGATGCGTGTGACGAAGATACAGCGGAAATTTCGCCGTGTCTCGTTGCATTCCCTTCTTCCACGCGATGTTCAATGCCTCGAGATCGTGCTCGACGCCGTGACCGACGAGGAGGTGTTTCACTCCCACGTGTTCTTTGGGTGTCACAGGCGACTTACCGATCAAAATGGCGATCACTTTGCCGCGCACGTGCTCCAGAGGCGGCGCCTCGGCGAGAAGCTCCGCCGTGGCACCCGTCAGCGCCTCTCGATAATCCGTCACCTCTTCTCCAGGATTGACCCAAGTGTGCAATAAAACTTCACCTCTCGACCCAACGACGCACACTCGAGCGCACGCGTGTCTCTCGCCACCCTCTCCGACGCCGACAAACTCACAATCCAACGCCACGCACGGCGCGTCCGTCTCGTCGTCCTCCTCGGATTTCTCGGCGAATACGCACGCGTGCGCGCGCTTCTCCTCCTCATTCGCGAACACCTCGTAACACTTGTCGCATCCAGCCTTTGCGTACGCTTCCGCGCACGACTTCTTCGGCAAATTTCCAATCAAGTGCTGTCGCAGCGTGTCGTACGAAGGAAAATGTCGTCCGCACGCCGAGCACACGGCGTCGTGTTCGCTGTGTTGCTTCAACGTCCAGTGCGCTCTCAACGCCTCCTCATCCGCGAATACTTTGTGACAACACGCGCACGTCTCCTTTCTCGCCAGTCGCTCCTCCGTACCATCCTTTCCTTCCTCAACCTCCCCGATTTTCAGCGTCAACACGTCGCACGCGCTCGTAATCTCCGCCACCGTCGTCGCCTCGCGCGCCATCTTATCTAAATCCTCCACCTCGTCCCTCTCGATCGATCCTCGCGTTCTCTCCCCCCTCGTCCGCTCGCCTCGCGCTCGCGCTCGCGTCGATCGATTCAACGCCTTCCCTCGCGCGTCTACCCCCGATCGCACGCGCGTCTCGCCCCCCCCCCGTCGCGCGAGCGCCGCGTCTCTCGCTCGCGCGCGGGACCGTTCGGTCGAGGACGATCCGAGTCGACGAATCAATCCTCTCTCGCGCGCGAGGACGCGCGCGACGACGACACCGATCGACGACGACCGATGGAGGATGGGCGTCCGCGTCTCTCGCGAGCTTCGACGACGCGCGACGACCGTGCGTCCGCGCGCGGGACGCGGAGACGAATGAAGATGTGGCGCGAGGGTGCGCGCGGCGTGTGTGATTGGATAGAGACTGTTTCTTGAGTCATGACTCGTGGGTGTGTCACCTCGCGCCATCAGGGCGCCGTTCGAGCCGGTCCGAGCGCGGCGCTCGACATCGTCGCGCGCGCGCCGCGATCGCCCGAACGCGACGCGACGCGACGCGATCGATCGATCGATCGGTCGCGCGACCGATCGACGCGAGACGGGCGCGCTCTGAACGCCCCGATCTACGCGAGACGGGCGCGCGATGACGCCCAATCGCGCGAGCGTCGGTGGCGCGAACGCCAAGGTGTCGCTGCGAGATTTCGAGGGCGAGCGCTTCGATCGCGCGCGGTGGATCAACGAGCAGACGCGCGGGATGACGAGCGAGAGCTCGGGCGAGGGTGAGGGCGCGATGCGGCGTGGGTGCGAACGATTTTTGGGCGAGTTGGAGCTGCAGTTGCAATTGACGGGGGAAGATCTGTCCATGTCGCTCGAAGATCGCTCGAGAGAGGGGGTCGCGCGCGTGCCGAGGGCGATGTCGGAGATTGAAGTCGTGGAGGAGCGCGTGCGGAGTTTACACGCGGGAGTGCGAGAGATTTTGAGTCGATTGGATCGAGTCGAGGACGAGTCGAGGACGAGCGTGGAGGCGTTGAGACAATTAGACGCGGCGAAACAGCGCATGGAGAGCGCGAGGGAGACGCTGCAGGAGGCGAATGGGTTGGCGGATTTGATGTCGAGCATTGATGGGATTTTTGCGAGCGGAAACATTCGAAACATGTCGGAATCGTTGGCGCGCATCAAGCGCGGTTTAGCCGTCGTCGGCGACGTGCCAGAGTTCGCCGACGGTCAGGATAAGGTGGATGCGTTCGAACACAAGCTCGAGGGCGTCGTGCGTCCAGCGTTGATCATGGCGCTCGAGTCACAAAACGGCACGGCGGCCCGAGAACTTCGAGACGTCTTGCGCGCCACGGGACGCGGTACGGCGCTCGAGAGCACGTACGCCGACACGCGCGTCACGTCTCGCGTGATGAAGCACTGGAAGACGCTCGAGCGCGAAGCATCGACGGTGAGCGATGAGGTCAACGCCGATTCGGATGTTTCCGTTCGGATGGTTGAAAACTTTCTCAAATATTGTGCCACAACGCTGCAAGACGAAGCGTCTTGGTGCTCTACCACGTTCCCGGAGGACGCGGCGTCGTTGATTCCGGTTTCGTGGTGCTCGCTTCACACCACCCTCGAGCCCGCGATCACGGAAAAGCTCAGTAGTATGTCGGTCGAGCAGCTCGTGCCGGTACGTCACGCGTTCGAGACGTACGTCGAGGACGTCGGATCGACGTTTGCCAAGCTCGTCGGCGTCGGTTCTTCAAACGACAACTCGGACGCCATTCACGGCGCCATGAACGACGCGATGATGGCGGTGGCCGAACCATTCATGTCTATCGAGCAGAGATACGGAGAGTTTGCGCTCGCGAACATGAAAAATGAGCTCGAGGCTTTGGTGAATATCCCCGAAGCGACGTCGATCTCCACGTCTGATGATTTATCCTCAGTCGTGCACAAGATGCTCGCGACGTTACCGAAGGCGATTGGAATTTGCGCCGCCGCGATGGAACGATGCGAGCAAGTCACGGCCGGCCTCGAGATCACGACGTGTATACACGCGATCGAGAGCGCGATGGAACATTACGTCGACTTGATTTCGCTCGTTCTTCGTGATTTGCGAAAGGCAGCCAGTTTGATCGATTCCACCGCGGCCAAGTTGGATCCGAGCGTGACCTCCACGGGCGAAGAATTCATTCGAGGTTCTCTGAGCCTTTTGGACATCATCAACGCCATCCCGACGGCGGTGTTCGATTTTGAGTCTGCGTTGAAGGCGAGCATTTTGCAGCTTCGATCCACCCTGCGTCCAGCGTTGGCGGCTGCCTCGGGTCTCAACGAGGGCGTCAAAGAATCGACTCTCGTTAGTCTGAGCATCGCCGCGCACGTGTCGCGCTCTAGAAAGTTGGCCGTTTTTCTCGACAAGGTTGCGGACAGCGCGGCGACGCACTCGCTCGACGGTACCATCATCCCAGTGGGCGCGGAACACATGAACGCGCTTTTGAGAACGGTCGAAAAGTTCATTTACGACGCACTTCTGGGAAGAGTGTCGCTCGAACTCAAGGGCATCGCGTCGTCGGATGTGTGGAGTGCCAAACCAGCGGAGAGCGCTTACAAACTACCAACTTTCAGCGCCTACCCGCAAGAGCGAATGACAAACGCGGGCGAGTATCTATTGTCGCTTCCGCAACATCTAGACGGAATCAACGATGACGATTTGGCCCGCACGTCGTCTCTGGCGACGAGCGAAGAGAGCGCGGCGCAAGACGTGGCGACATCAGAGGATTGGATCGCGAAGATAGCCGAAGCGAGCGCCGATCTTGTGCTCAAAGAGGTGCAGTCGATTTCCTCGCTCAGCGATCAAGGCGCAGCGCAACTGTCCGCCGATTTAGAATACTTTTCCAACATCGTCGCCGCGCTGTCGCTGACACCGCCGAGCGCTCTGTTGGCGTGGTACAAGTGCGTCGGCGCGTCTCGCGACGAGTACGACGAGTTCGCGCGAACCGCGGCGGCGGAGGGCATCGACGCGCGCATCGTGAAAGCTGCCGCCGCCACCCGAGGCATTCAACTTCGATCGACGATAGACGCTTAGGAACGAAACGAAACGAAACGCTAAAAAAGAACCATTGTAATGCGCGAAAACGCAACATGTAATCGGTGTTGAATTATTTTAAGCGTAGCGTGCATACGATTTACAAATGACTACTGTAGAATGTAGAATGTTCTAAATGAATTGTATCTTGCGGCGGTGCGTTGGATTCCGTCTCCCTCGTATTGAACCAGCTGGGACGACGGAATCACAGAAATTTACAGCTCGACGAATCTCAGTCAGATCTATGTGAAGAAGATTAGATGACGGTGCCATCCGGAATGACGGCATCCTTGATCACGACGATGATGCCATCCCTGATGATGTACCCTTCACTCTCGCAATCCTTGTCCATGACGCCCTCTTCGTTGAGAATTTGGCAATTCTTACCGATGCGCGCGTTCTTGTCGATGATCGCCTTGCGAATCTTCGTGCCTGCACCGATGCCGACCGGCGTCTTGCCGACGGCAGCCTCAGGAGATTCATAGTAATCGGCACCCATCACCAACGTGTCCTCCAAATCGCAACCATCGCACACGGTGGATCGCAAACCGACCATGACGTTTTTAAGCCTGCTACCCTTGATGGCGCACCCGTCGCCAATGGTGGAGCGCTCCACCTCGCAGTCTTGAACCTTGCTCGGCGGCAAGAATCGAGATTGCGTGTAAATGGGCGCTTTGAGATCGTAGAAGCTGAACTGCGGGTTCGGATCGTTGCACGACAAGTTGGCGTGGAAAAACGCGTCGACGGTACCGATATCCTCCCAGTAGCCGTCGTACAAGTACGCGACCACCTTCATGCCGGTGGCAGCCGCCAGGGGAATGATTTCACCACCGAAATCGTTCGCTTCCGGGAAATCCTTGCGCAACAATTGGTGCATCGCCTTGGCGGTGAAGACGTAGATGCCCATCGAGGCGATGTACGGCATCTCCGCGGCGCGTTGCGCGTCCAAACCCAAAATCGTCGTATCCACCTTCATCGCATGAAGCGCCTCCCCTTTCGGCTTTTCGGAGAATTCGGTGATGACAGCCTCCGAGTTAATCTTCATCAACCCGAAAGAGCTCGCTCGCTTCTCATCCGTCGGCAACGCCGCGACCGTGATGTCAGCCATGGCATCGTGGTGCGCCTGGATAAACGGTCGGTAATCCATACGATAGAGGTGATCGCCAGAAAGAATCAAGTATTCATCGCATTCGCTTTCACCAAACAACCACAAGTACTGACGCACGGCGTCGGCGGTCCCTTGGAACCACGCCTTGTTCACCGGGCTCTGTTCCGCCGCGAGCACCTCCACGAAACCCGTGCGCGTGTACGTACCGATGTTGGTGTTGTACGCCTGAGACAAGTGTCTATTCAACGACGCGCTGTTAAACTGCGTCAAGCAATACACCTTGTTGATGTCCGAATTGATGCAATTCGACACCGGAATATCGATCAAACGATAGTTGGCCCCCAACGGCACCGCGGGCTTGGCCCGCTTCTTCGTCAACGGGTACAAACGCGTCCCCGCACCGCCGCCGAGAATGATGGATAACACGTTATCCATTCCGTCTTCGCGCGCCGCCGCGCTCGGCGCCGCGCTCGGCGCCGCGTCCACCGCGATGGCGCATCGCGTCGGTCGCACCCCTCGTCGCGCCCCGCGCGTCTTCGCGCGCCCCACCGTCGCACGGTCCAACGCCGTTCCTCTCACGCTCGCTGCGCGTCACGAAAGATCGATTCACGCATTCAATTCGTCAGTCGCCGCGTCTCGTCTCGTCTCGTCTCGTCTCGAACCGAACCGAACCCATCCAATCGCCCCGACCGCGCGTTCATCCCACGACCGACACACGACGCCACCGACTCGCGCGACTCGTTCACACGATCGACACCTCCCACGCCCTCGGCGCACGCATCGATCGAGCCAATCCTCGTCCTCGCGGTCGTCGCCATCTTTTCTCGATCGCGCGCGCATTCATTCGCGCATCGCATTCGCGCGCCTCTTCTCGCTCGTCTCTCGCGCCTCGCCTCGCCTCGCCTCGACTCGCGTCCCACCGTCTCCCACCGTCTCCCACCGTCTCACGCACCTCGCATCGTCGTCGCCATCCTCCGTCGTCGGTCGTCGTCGTCGTCGTCGGTCGTCGTCTGTCGCGCATCCGCCCCGCATCCGCCAGCGTCATCGCGTCGGCGTCGTCTCGCGCGACGAGAGCCTTTCGTTTCGCTCGACGTGCGCTCGTGTGAGTGATAGGCATTCTCGGGTGTATACTATGAATACACCGTCCGAGTGTGGATACGGGGATATGGACACGAGGGGCGCGCGCGCGCGCGGCCCCGGGCCGTGGCCGTGTCCCTGGGAAACGGAGGGTCGTGACTCGTGGGTATGGGTCGTGATCGGTGGAATTGGGGACTCGGATCGCGGCGGTCAACGGGAAGAGGAATCGTCGCGCGCGCGACGTCGCGCGCGAGCGACGGGAATAGCCTCGGTGGCTCGATTTCGCGTCGCGTCGCGCGCGCGAGGGACGCGCGCGCGCGCGGGATGGTGCGCGGAGGCGCGCGCGTGGGGGTGTACGCGCGAATACGTCCGCGCGCGCGCGCGAGGGGTGGACGCGCGGGGGGCGGGGAGGCGCGAGACGAGGACGCGGCGGAGACGGGGAGGGAAGACGCCGAGGCGCGAGACGACGAGGCGCGAGATGCGAGATGCGGAGGCGCGTGGGTCGATGATTCGCGCGTGGTTCGAGTGAAGACGACGACGTCGGTGAACGGTGTGACGCGCGCGTTCGCGGTGGACGGGGCCTTTGACGAGAACGCGACGCAGCGAGAGGTGTACAAGGCGACGTGCGCGCCGGTGTTGGAGGCGGTCGCGGGAGGCATGCGCGGGTGCGTGATGGCGTACGGGCAGACGGGATCTGGGAAGACGTATTCTTTGTTATCGGACGGCGGCGATGTGGACGGCGGTGATGGGCCGGGACTCGTGCCTCGCATCGCCGCGGATTGTTTCGCGCGCGCGGCGAGCGACGTCAAGCACGCGTACGAGGTTTCGTGCGCGATGGCGCAGATTTATAACGAACAGGTGGAAGATTTAGTGGCCAAGCGTTCGGGTTTGCGCGTGATTCCGGCGAGCGATGGGTCGGGATGGGAGATCGAGCACCTGTGTTGGACGCCGTGCGGAAGCGCCGAGGAGGCGCTTGAGTGCTTCAATCGAGGGCGGCAGCGACTGGTTTACGCCGAGACGCAGATGAATAAACAGAGCTCGCGATCGCACTGCGTGTTTCAGATGAAGATCGATCGCATCGAGCGACCGATCGAGGACGTCGTCGCATCGGAGGAGAGCGAAGAGGAGAGCGCGCGCGTCGTCTCTGTCGAAAAGCGTTCGGGTTTGCTCACTGTCGTGGATTTAGCGGGAAGTGAACGCCAGAAAAAGGCGCAGACTGTCGAGACCGCGCGTTTCAAAGAGGCTTTAAACATCAACACGAGTTTACTCGCGCTCGGGAACGTCGTTAGCGCGTTAGCCGCGGGTCATCGACACATACCGTATCGCGACTCGACGCTGACAAAGATTTTGGAATCGAGTCTCAACGGACAGAGTCGAACCGCGCTCCTCGTGTGCGTGAGCGCCGAGGTTGAACACGCGAGCGAGAGCGCGAATTCGCTCGATTTCGCGACGCGGGCGATGCGGATCGCCACCTTACCCGTCGTGCGTTCGTCCGTCGTGACGATGGATCCGAGACGGTTGGAACAGTTGCGGGTTCAGTGCGACGACGAGGCGGTGACTCGATTGATGGAAGAGGTGACGTCTCTGCGACGAACGCTCGCGAGAGCGACGAAGGGTTCCGAGGATGACATCAACGCCATGAAGAAGTCGCGCGATTCGTTACAGCACGAGATTTGTCACGCGCGCGCGCAACTCGAAGCGGTCAAGAGAGCGGCGGAGCAGGCGAGGGCAGAGACGGAGGAAAAGTCGCGTCGACTCGAAGCGGTGGAGCGCGAACGAGACGCGCTCGACGGTCGAAATCGCGGAGTCGTCGTCAAATTGAGCGCGGTGATGAGCGAGCTTCAAAACGAACGAGCGCGTTCGAAGGAGGAGTCCACGAGCGCCGCCGCCGCCGCGCGCAAATTGGAGGCGCAACTCAACGCCGAGCGCGCGAGCAACTCGTACGCGCTCAAACGAACCGAGCACTTGCGCAAATCGCTCGAAGATCTCAAGTCGATGCACATCGACGCGACGACGGAGGCGAACGAGTTGAAGACGGAGAATGTGAACCTTCGCGCGAAGACGCGCGCAAAAACACTGGAATTGGCGCGATTAAAGCGCACTTTTTCGAAGCTCGAGTCCAAACACGCGACGCTGTGCAAAGATAATCGTCTTCTCGGTGAAGAACACGTCTCGCGATTCGTTCAGTACACGTACGCGTCGTTCAGGCACGCGATCTTCTCGCGAATCAGCGACGAACGCGCGTGTGAAATGTCGAAGCGGTACGTCCGCGCGGACGCCGATTGCGCTCGACACACCATGGCGAGACGCGCCGACGCGCATCGCTCAGCGGAACGCGAAGCTCGCGTCGTCGAGCTCGAGCGCGAGAAAGAACACGTCCTGAATCTCTTACGAGACGCCGAGCGGTCCGAGAGAGAGACGGCGACGCACCACGAGTGCGAGCTCGAAGCGCTGCGTGAATCGAACCGCGCGACGGTGCGCCGAACCGCCGCCGCCGCCGCGCGTCTCCACTTCGTCTCCACCGATCGCCAACTCGAGCGCGGGATCATCGTCAACAAAATCGGACGAAACGGTTAACGATACGCCCGCGTACTTCGCGTCAACGCCCGCACCGGCGCGCTCGAGGCGGCCCCCGCGCCTCGCCGGTTTAAGATTTTGGTTCCGCGGCGTCTCGCCCGCGCGCCCGAATCATCCTCGTCCGGCATCACGCGTCCCGACGACGGTCTCACCACCGTCCATCTCTCCTCAAGCACCTCTCTCACCGTCGAAACCCCGCGCGACGCCGACGAGGTGTGGTGCCTCGCCCTCTCCCGTCGGTTCGCCGCGCCCGCGGGAGCCGCCGACGGCTGACGGCGTCCCCACACGCCGACGCGCGCGCCGTCGACTCGCCGACCCGCGTCGGCTCGACCGGTGCGCGCGACCGAACGTAGACAACCCTCCCGCGCCATGTCGAACGGACGTTCGCGCTCGCAAAAGCACCAAAACCGCGTCCCGTTCGTCGCCAAGCGCGACATTAAGCGCAACGAGGGCGACCGCGAGCGGGAACGGAGCCTTCGTGACCTCGCCCTGACGGGCGTGTGCAAGCGGTGTCGACAAAAAGTGGCGTGGCGGTTTCAGATGGGCAAGTATAAACCGAAAAAGCCGGGCGCGCGGGGTAAGTGTAACGCGTGCGAGCTCAAGACGGTGCGACTGGCGTACAGGAGTCTGTGCGACGCGTGCGGGCGCGCGCGCGGCTTGTGTCCGGGATGTCAACGACCGCCGAGCGAGGCGGAGGGGTGTCGCGACGTTCCGGGTGCGGAAAACGTTGGGACGAGCGATGAGGAGAGCGATGAGGCGTAGGGGCGCGTCGGGGGAGGATGGGGAAGAGGGACGCGCGCGGCGGCTCGACGAGCTCGACGAGCTCGAGTGTATTACTACGGGTACCATAGTTTGACGTCGCGCGACACGCGAGAGAGACGTCGACGCGATGTTCCCGCGATCGATGCGTCGCGGTCGACTCGCGCGCGCGTTTTTCGTCGGCTCGGCTCGGCTCGGCTCGGCTCGGCTCGGCTTGGCGTCGGTTACGACTGGTGACCCGAGCCGTGCGTCACACGTCGCCGCGCCCGCGTCGTGGACGCATCGCGACGCCGCGGCGAGACGATGCCGCTCTCGCGAGACGCGCCGCGCGTCGCGCTCTCCCGTCGCGGCGAGCGCGAACCGTTACTTCGCGTCGTCGCGATCGATGATGACGATGGAGACCTCTTCCACCGCCCGCGCGAGTCGGGGACGGAGGACGACGACGAAGAAGAAGAAGACGCGCCGTCGCCGTCGTCGCCGAACGGTGTGAGCTTCTCGCGATTGATTCGTCTCGCGCGACGGGACGCGCGTCCGTTGATTCTCGGCACGCTGTCGCTGCTCGCGCGTCTACCGTTTAGCGTATCGATGCCGCACTTCATGTCCGCCGCCATCGGCGGCGCCATGGACGGCGATCGCGAGCGGTTTCATTTTAATCTGTGCGCGTTTCTCCTCGCCGGCGGCGTGAACGCGGGGATGGATTTCTTCAACGTGTTTTTGTTTTCGGCGGCGCAGGCGTCCATCGTGAAACGTTTGCGCAAGCGAGCATTTTGGTCGACGTTGCGTAAAAACGCGACGTGGTTCGACGCGCGGAGCTCGGGAGCGACGGCATCGACGCTATCGAACGATGCGAGTCAGGTTGGATCGAATTTATCGTGGTTGTTTCGATCGTGCGTCGAAGCTGTGGTCCGCGTCGTCGGCATTGGACTGTACCTTTTGTTTTGGGTGGACTTTCGGCTCGGTGCGTTGGCGCTGACCGTCGTGCCGATTTCGAGCGTCGTCAACTATTTTTACGGGCAGATTTTGTCTCAAAACGCAGCCAAAGTGCAGGAGACGCTGGGGAAATCAAACGCCATTGTGCACGAGACGCTCGCGAACATCAGGACGGTGCGCTCGTTCGCGAACGAGCGATTAGAGCGAAAACGATTCGGACGCGCCGTCGATGAGTGGTACGTCGAGTCGTATCGCGCGGCGAAACTGTCCGGGGTGTATTACACGTTCATGTATTCGCTCATATCCGCATGCCTCGTGCCGGCGAGCATTCTGTATCGAGGCGGCGGGTACGTGCTGGACGGCGAAATGCACGCGGAAAAGTTAATTGCGAGCATGCTGTATAGCGCCATTCTGCAGGAGTACTTTGGCAATTTATTGAGCTCGTTTACAAACCTCTTCGCCGCGCGAGGCGCCGCGGTGGAGATTTTCAAAATTTTATCAAACGACACGCTCGATGCGGAGATGACGCACGGAGCGACGCCGTCGACGACGGAGGTTCGCGGCGAAATCGCGTTCGAAGACGTCTCGTTCGCCTACGCGACGCGTCCGGATGTGAGAGTGCTCTCCGGCGTGGACTTTACGGTCAAACCGGGCGAAATCGTGGGCATCGTCGGAAGGAGCGGGGCTGGTAAATCAACAGTGTTCAGTCTTTTACAGCGCTTTTACAGTGGTTTCAGCGGCAAAATTTCAATCGACGGACGCGACGTCACCACCCTGAACCCACATTGGTTGCGTCGAGAGTTCTTCGCGCTCGTGGGACAGGAACCGGTGCTGTTCGACGGTACCATCATATCGAACATCGCGTACGCTCGTCTGAGCGACGGGATCGATCGTCAAAGGGCGATGGAGTGCGCCAAGACGGCGCTGATTCACGACGTCATCATCAACGATCTCGGCGGATACGACACAGCCGTCGGGGAACGCGGGTGTCAGCTCTCCGGCGGTCAGAAACAACGCATCGCCATCGCGCGAGCGCTATACGCCGACCCGAAGGTTCTTCTTCTCGACGAACCGACAAGCGCGTTGGACGCTGAAGCGGAGGCCATTGTCACCGACGCTTTGCGAAAAGCGGCGCGAGGACGCACAACCATAGTCATTTCTCACACACCGGTCGAGGAGTTCGTCGACCGAACCTTAGAACTCTAGAACTCTAGCCTAGCGCCTTGTAGATTTTCATCACGCAGGCTTCCGATCCATGAGTCCTCCGGCCCAGTTATCCGGCGACCAATTCGCGAGGTCCTCGGGCGGTTTCAGCGTCCCCGCGCCGCCGCCTATGATGCATCGCATGGCTTCGCTCTTCGTGACGGCGTAGTGAAAGCGAGCGCTGAACCAGTCGGCGAGATGCGCCTTCAACTCGTACTTTGTCTCTTCGCACGGCGCCGCCGCGTCCAATAATCGCTCAGTGGCGGCTTCCCACGTGAGTCTATGGATTTCGGCATCCGTCATCGGCTTGGGCGTGGACGTCATGACTTCTCGTATGCATGCAGCGAATTCATCCATGTTGCTGTACGTGCGACAGTTCGGAAACGTCGAGAAGAAGGTGTTGCTGGGGTGCTTGGCGCACACGACAAATTTTCCCATGGCGAGCGCCTCGGCGGACGTCGTCGCGACGACGTCGGACAACGACGGATTGATGAAGACTTTGTAATCGAGAATTTTCGGATCGGCGTGATCGAGTCGACCGAGCAGGTTTAACGGTAACCGTTTCTTCTCGAACGTAGCCTTGACTTCCGCGAAATCGTCGCCGTCTCCGTACACATCCATGGCGAGTTTTTCCTTTTTTGCGCTCGCGTACTTTTCGTTGAAATCGCCGACGACGTTTATCAATTCCGAATACCCTTTGGCCCACACACACTTACCGATGAAATACGCCCCGCGACTGAACGCACCGCTTCCTTCCCTCTTGATCTGTTTCGCCTTCACCTTCCCAGCCTCGATGAAACCCTTCGACACGCCGTGCACGTTTTGCGTAATCGACCGCGCGAAATCTTGCACCGCGTCTGACAACTTTATCACCTTGTGCGTGTGACACCTCGTCGTCAGGTGATTGATCCATCTCAATATCTGTTCTTTGCGTTCGCCGCCCTCCTCTCTTCGCGCGTACTCCAAATAATTCGTGTGAATGATGCCGACGACGTGTTTAAATCTCGACGTCCACCGCGCCCCCGGGTGATACCAACACAGATGCTCCGGTTCCTCCAAGATGGCCACGTCTCGACTCCCCTTCGGCACGCGCAGCGTGATGTCCCCGACGGGCATGATGCTCCCCTTATCCGTCGCGTACCTTCCGGGATACCACGCAATCTTCACGCGCGGCGCGAAGCCCACGCGTTCGCGCGTCCACTTCAAAATGTACGCCTCCTGTTCCTTGGGCGTCTTGAAGCGCGTCTTCTTCGGGTACACGATCGACTGATCCTTCGCCGCGAGCCAAGGGATGAGGAGCGTCACCTCCCGCGTGGCGTCGCCCTCGGCGAGGTACGCCGCGCGGAGCAACGGGTTGACGCTCGTCCCCGTCATCCAGGGCAGCGCGGCGGTCGTGACGATGACAAACTTGCGATGTTCGGCGCGGACGTCGCTCGAAGCGCGTCTGCGCTTGCGCGCGCGACGCTCGCCGGGGTCTCGGGCGGTTTGAGCGCCGAGCGAGCCCCGGGAGAAGATTCGCTTGAGCACCATGTCGAGCGGAGGAGTCGGCTTCTGGGGCTCGGCGGGCGCGGGCGCGGGCGCGAGGTCGCTCGTTCAATGGTGTGTTCTCTACTCAGTACGTGTACATGCTACATGGCTATCGAGGGTTGAAAATGAATGAATGCGTGCGTCCTCAATCTACGGTGGAAGCAAACACCATGCGTGCGTGATCCATTTGGTGACTTCGCTCGCGAGCGCTTGCTCGCGGATGGATTTTTGTCTCGCGCGGTCGGGGTGAAAACGTAACATCGCCTGGCGGTAACTCTTCTGAAGGAGGCGTTTGGTCGATCGTCCGTGTTGATCGATCTTCATCCCGCACCGATGGAGAAAGAGTCGAAGATCGGCGTGCGTGGCCCAGATGTTGACTTGCTCGAGCGCCTCGCGCTTGGCGGATTCCTCCGCCTCGCTCGACATCTTGGCGCGTCGTTTCACCTCTGCTGCCGCCTCATCCTCCTCGTGTTTGCGCTTGCGCGCCTTGAACGAGGTCTCATCGGTCGTTCGTTTAGACAACAACGCGTTGACGTAATCGTCGCGTTCGACGAGCGTCGTCGTGTCGATGCCAATTTCCGTCGCGCACTTTCTGAGCTCCTTCAGGGACATCGTCGTCGGGTCTCCCTCGAGCAACGTTTCCCACGCCGCGCACTCCGCAGCGAATCGCGCCTTCGCCGCCGTGGTCGCGGGCGTCTCTTCATAAACATTTTCGTTTGCTTTGCGACTTTTCGTACTCCCCGCGGTGCCGCCCGCCGCCCACCTGTCCGCATTTTGTCCATTTTTCGTGGTGTTAAAGAGATGCAAAGCGCGCTGATACGCGCTTCGCGCCGCCGCCGCCGCGAATTGACTCTGTTGATACTTGCCCGCGACGACTTGCAGGTTTTCCTTGTGCCATTGTCGAAGCGAGTGATCGGCGTTGGCGCGAAACGCTCTCTGGACGTCGAGTTGCGACTGCGCGAGCGTCTGTCGCATCGCCACCTCCGTGTTCAGCGCTTCGACCAACTGATGATGCGCCTGTTTCAAACGCGTCCGCGCGTTTTGAAGCGCCGGTGGATCATCGGGACTCCCTTCCGGCGGACACGGTGGTATGCGCGCAGCGTCCGCCTGGTGCCGCGCCTCTTCGCTTCCCACGCCTCCCCAAATGGGCGGCTCTCGTCTCCCATCATCGCGCGCATACCGCTCTCGCTCGTCGCGATAGTGCTCCTGCCGCCCTCGTCCGCGTTCCTGTGAATTCTTTGACCCATTCGACGCCCGTCTCGCCGACGCGGTCGCCCCCGCGGACGACGTCGCGCTCGCCGGTCGGTCCGTCGACCGCCGTGGCCGCCCTCGCGACGCGGTGAACATCCCCGCGTCCTCTTCCCCCTCCTCACGCGTCGATTCCTTCCCCACATCGTCCACACTCCTTCGTCTCCTCCCGTTCATCCCCATCTCTCGCCCTCTCGCCCGTCTCGCCTTCGTTGCCGCCGCGTTCCCGCCGCGTTCCCGCGTCTCCTCCTCCTCCTCGCTCGCGACTTCGATCACCTCCACCTCCCCCGCCTCTTCCCCGACTCCCACCCCCACGCCCTCCCCCGCATCGCTCTCCACCTCCAACACGTACCCGAACCGTTTTCCTCGCGCTTTACTCCACGAAAAGAACAACACCTCGCCCCGTTTTAAAAACGCCTTGGCGCGCGCCCTGAGCATGCGCAACGCGCCGAATTTATCCTGCACGAACACCTCTCTCCCCTCCGTGCGAAGCTCCACGGCGACGTCCGGCGACGTGACGAGGGCGACGGTGACGATGAGCGACGGGTGCGTGGCGTCGGCGTACCCGAGAGACGCCGCGTCGTTGCGAACGTCTCGCGGCGCCCCGTGCGGGTCCAACGGGATCTTCTTCGCCCCGCGCGGGGCCTCGACGGGACGGAGACGCGCGCGCATCGTTCGAAACGTCGTTTGTTCGTCCGTTCGTTCGTTCACCGCTCGACGAGGGGTGGCATCGCCGCGAGACGCGTCGTCGCGCGCGACGCGGTGTCACGCCGCCGCGAATTCATGAGAATTCGCCGCACTGTGCGACGCCGCGCGCGACGACGCGTCGTGGTGACGACGACGATGGCGACGCGCGCACCTTCGTGCGTGTTTTCCGCGCGCCCGACGCGCGCGAGACGCGCGTCTCGCGACGCATCGCGCGCGCATCGATGGTCGAACGCGCGCCGGTCGACCCTCGCGGCGTCGAGCAAGGATGTCCCCGCGGACACGCGCGTGCCCGTCACCATCCTCACCGGGTTTCTCGGAAGCGGGAAGACGACGCTGTTGAACCACGTCCTGCGCGCTGAGCACGGGAAGCGCATCGTGGTGATCGAGAATGAGTTCGGGGAGGTGGACATCGACGGCGAGCTCGTCGCGTTTCGCGAAACCGGCGACGAGGACATCATGTTGTTGAATAACGGATGCCTGTGTTGCACGGTGCGATCTGATCTGGTGGAGATGTTGACGCGATTGGTGAAGGAGAGGAGGGGGATGTTCGATCACATTCTCATCGAGACGACGGGATTGGCGAATCCGGCGCCGATCATTCAGACGTTTTATTTGGAGCCGGCGTTGTTGGACTCTCTGAGGTTGGACGGCGTGGTGACGCTCGTGGACGCGAAACACGCGGAGATGCACCTGGATGAGGTGAAGCCGGAGGGGGTGGTGAACGAGTCTCTGGAGCAGGTGGCGTTCGCGGATCGAATCGTGCTGAATAAGATCGATTTGGTGACGGAGGCGGAGGCGAACGCGCTCGAGTATCGTTTGAGAACCATCAACGATTTGGCCAAGATTGGACGCGCGTCCATGGCGAACGTAAACTTGGATTTCGTGCTCGGTGTCGGTGGTTTCGATTTAGAGCGCGTGCAAGATCAAGTGCTCGAGGAGAAGAGCGCGAAGAAGACGGAGTCGCACGACCACGGACACTCGCACGCCGAGGGACAAGAATCGTGCGATGAGTGCGACGAGCACGGGCACTCCCACGAAGAGGCGCACTCGCACTCGCACTCGCACTCGCACTCGCACGGCGAGGACGAGGACGAGGAATGCGAAGTGTGCGGCGAACACGGCCACTCGCACTCGCACCATCACCACGACGACGCCGTCGGGAGCGTCTCGCTCTCCCTCGACGGCGATCTCGACCTCGATCTCGTCAACGATTGGCTCGGACTCCTGTTGAACGATCGATGGGAAGACTTGTACCGCATGAAGGGCGTGCTCGCCATCAAGGGATGCGACGAACGCTACGTCTTCCAAGGCGTGCACGCGCTCTTCGAAGGCATGCCCGACCGCGCGTGGAAGGATGACGAGACCCGCTCCTCCAAGCTCGTCTTCATCGGCAAAGACCTCGATCGCGACGAACTCCAACGTTATTTTGAAGCCTGCCTCGCGTAGATGGATCACGCCACACTGTTTTTAAAAACGTTGCGCGACGACGTCAACCGACTCGGCGCTCCGTCCCGACTCGTCCCGCACACCACCGCGCGCGACGTCGACGCCACCATGCCCGCACGCGCGTCCGCGCGCGCGCGCATCGCATCTCTCGCGATCGTCGTCGTCCTCACCACCGTCGCGCGCGCGAGCGACGCCACGAGCGCCGATGCGCCCGAGTCATCCAGCGCCCACGATCTTTGGCTCGCCGACGCGCTTCCTCGCTACCGCGCGCGCGCGCCCGAGTGCGTCGCGTGCCAACGCGTCCTCGCCTACTTCGACGAGCACCTCATGCTCGCGCTCCAGGATATCAACGCCGCCGAGGCGAAGAAGAAGACGAGTTCGTTCAGTCATCGGTACGGCGCCTTTGAGAGCGTCATCGAAGACGCCGTGCCGTCGGCGTGTCGTCTGAGCTCGATGGCGCTCAATAAGACGGTTCGAACGGCGTGTGAGCGATTGTTGGAGCGACACGAGGATGAGGTGGTGACGCTGTATTACGAAGCGGGGGAGGCGATGCGTCGAGGAGAGGATGAGCGGGACATGGGAGAGGCGCTGTGCGGATCGAGAGGGGCGATGCGAGGCGCGTGCGAGGACGACGTGGCGGCGTGGAGAGTGCCGCAGCTGGAATTGTTGGAGACGGAGGCGTCGAAAGTGAAGAGAGCGGATTTTCATCCGGCCGAGCAAGCGCCGGAATCAAAGATGATGTGAGTGCGTGCGAGTGAGAGCGAACGCGTTCGGTCGGCGAGAGACGCGAGACGCGAGACGCGACAACGGCGAACGACGACTGACGACGTGAACGTGAATGATAGGTACAAGAGCGAACCGCAGGCGCCGCCGCCGCGTAAGGGTGAAGTCGCGAAGATTGTCGCGTCGGACTTTTATAAGCGCGTCGTGCTTCAGCGTAACGTCGATGCTTTGATTTACTTTTCGTATCCGACGAAAGCCGCCGAATTTCACGCGGCGTACGAACAAACGCACGCGCTCATCGCGGAAGCGCTCGAAGACTCCGTCGATCTACTCGTCGGTCAGCTCAACGTGGAGATGAACGAGGTGCCTCCGCCGTACGCGGACATGGCCACGACGCCCTGCGTTCTGTTGTACAAGGCGAACAAGAAGGAAAATCCGAGGTACATCCCGCTTCGAACCGCCGCGGGCGAGTACATCACGGGCGAATCGGCGCCGACCCTCGCGGACGTTCTCGTCATGGTCAGCAAGCACGCCAAGAGCAAGAAGACGAAACAAGAGGCGGACAAGGCTCTCGTCGACGCTCCGTTGGAGAAACTTCACTCCACTCGAACGAACGTAGAGCACATAGAACTTTGAAAATGCGAGGCAAAATCCGATCTGTATTACAAGACGCGTGATTCGATCAATTACACACGTACGCAGGCGGTTCGTACCCTCTCTCGAGAAGAAACGGCAGAATGAACTCGCAGAACGTGTTCCACGTGGTGCTCGTTGAAATGGCGGTCCCTCTGCTTATGCCGGTCGAGTCGCGCTCGAGCACTACGGACGTCTCTACGAGACTTCGCTCGAGCGGTCGCGCACATGCTGAGATCGTGGCGAGCGCAAAAACATACGCAAAGATGATAAATCGAGTGTAGCGCATCGATGCGTGTCGTCGTGCGTGTGGATGTGCCGTCACACAGTGTTCACGTTGTTAACATGTGACGAGTTTGTAATCGCGAAGCTTGCAAATTAATTCACAATGCGGTCTCTAAACAAGCGCCGATGCTCTGCACTGCGCGTGAGCGCTTAACGCGGTTTGCGCTTGCTCTAATTGGGCGCGCGCGCGAACATTCTGCACCCACTCGTTCACAGAACCGGCGGCTTTTGTACCCTCCGCTGCGTTTGTGAGCGCTTGCGCGGCGAGCATGAGCTCGCCGGAAGCCAAGTATGAATCTGCCTTGGCGATGGCACCCTCGATGCCTTGCGCGCCTTCATCGGATGTGTCCTTGACGCGGAGGAGCGACGCCGCGTACGAAAGACCATGCGCGAACATGCCGCCGCCGTCTTGCGGAACCAGAGACAACTTCCGCGCTGTCTCTCTGACTTCCAGTAATTGTTCCGCGAGTTGCAGGCGCGTCTTGACACCATTTTGCGCCAAGCCGTCGTCCACGCCATCGATTATGGTGGCGACGAACGGGTCCGACTTTGAGCACGATTTCAACAACACCAAGGCTTCCTTGAACGCTTCGCCGGTTTCCAGCCGAGTGCCGAGATCCATGACGGCAAGCTCAAACCTCTGCGCATCGTGCGCTCGCTCAAGAGCTCGGCGACGCTTCGTCAGAACTTTTCTGAGAGCTCCAACACGCAGACGTTCGTTATCCAGCGCCCTGATGCGCTCGATGCGTTCAGCGACGAGAAAATCTGCGTGTTCCGCCTTCAACTTGGTCTCTTGAGCCTCGAGAGCGCGCTTCTGTTCGGCAACCGCGCGTTCCTTCTGGCGTTCAAGTTCACGCGCCGTGTCTTCGGCGCGAGATTCAAGCACGTTGATCGCCGCGACGAGCTCATCGGTGACCGCTCGCTCGGTGGCGACCACTTTTTCAAAGTTTTGTCGCATGGAGGACGACGTTCCTTTGAACACGCGCACGTCTGATTCAGACTGCACCTTCATTCCCTTTAGCAAAGTCTGCTTTTCTTCATCCGATAGAGAAGTACCGAGAGTTTTCATTGCTTCTTCGATCAGACTCGCCGCACTCAAGTCTTTGCTGGCGTCCATGATGCTCGCCTCGTTGCGTTCGGGTTTCGGTATGTTCACTTTCGCGAGCACTTCCGGCTCCTTTTTAGTTTCTTTCTTTTCGGTCGCGGGCTGTTGGGTAAAAAGTTCGGTCAGTCAAAAGTGTCGATGAAAAAGAGAATGTCGGCTGGCTCACGGAATCGAAACGAGGTGAAGTCACGATCCTTAGAACTCCAGCGGCGCTCGACGCGCGGTTTGCATGCGTGCGCGTCGAACTAGCATTTAATGTTGGCCCGTGAAAGGTCCGGCGCGGCATTGAAAGCTGCGACAGATGAGTATAGGCTCCGATCGTGAAAGCAAACGAGTCAATGTGCGCACGCATCACGTACCTCAACTTTTGACAGAAAATCAGCAGTCGCGTCGAACGCGTCGGCGACCTCCTTCGCTTCAACCTTTTCAGTCTGCTTTTCCTTCTTCTGTACCGGTTTCTTATTCGTCTGCGTCGCGACCGCGTCGTCCGGTTGTTTGACGATTTCGATTTCCACCTCGATATCCTTTCTCGCCGGTGGAGATTTCTTGCGCTGAGGCGGCGGCGGTCTGTCCTCCTCGTCGATGTCGGCCATCGAGTACGCGAGAAGCGCGGCGAGGACGGCGCCAATCGCGGCCAAAATGGTCGTTCGGCTCGGCCCCTGTCCGTCTTGACTCGGCGGTGGTGGCGGGAGAGGAGGCGACGAGGATGTGCTCGCGATCGGCGTCGATAACGGTTCGCGCAGAACCGTTCTCGCCGCTTGCGTAGAGGCGCTCGCGTTTAAGATGGATTCGTGCAGAGGAAACTTTGACGCCGCCGCGTGCGGCATGACTCTGTTCGCCGTCGGCGGCGGAGGCGAGAACGTCTCCACTCTCGCCTTAGCCTTGACCACGCTCGGCGCCGCCGCTGCCGCCGCCGCCGCTTGTCCCTCCGCTTTGGCCGCGAACTCTTCCAGAAATTTCCGCGCCGCCGGTTGCGCCTCGTACGCGTACGCACCGCCTCCACCGTTCATCACGAATCGTATCGTATCGATCTCCGTCTGCGTCACGCCCCATCGCGCGCCACCGTCCTCAACGCTCTTCACGATCGCCTTGGCCGTCGCCAGCGTGATCTTCCCCGACCGTCTCGCGCCCGCGTCCGCCGTCGCCAACGCCGCCTCGTCGTACCTCCGCGACTCCACCATCCTATACTGCCGCACCCTGTATCCGCGCGCGTCCTTCAACACCGATTCATGCAACGGAAATTTCGCCGCGCTCGCGTGCGGTACCGTCCGAAGCTTCCCCACGGGTGGTTTCTTCGCCTTCGGCGTCGCCTTCGGCTTCGTCGCCCCAGCCTTTGTCTTCGCGCTCGTCTTCTTCTTCGCCCCCGCGCTCGCTCTCTTCCCCGTCGTCGCGCTCGTCGTCTTCGTCGTCGTCGTCGTCGTCTTCGTCGTCGTCGTCGCCATCGCGCGCGCGCGACCGATCGTCGTCGTCGTCGTCGCGTTTAAATGCATCATCGACGCCGCGTCTCCCACCGCGCGCGACGCCGCGCGCGCGAGCGCGCCTCTCCTCCCGCCGACGATCACCATCGCGCGCGATCGATCCGTCGATCGTCGACGACGCGCGCGAGACGTCCGCGCTCCTCGCGCGCGTCTCGCACTCGCGTCACTCGTCGACGACCGTCCCCATTCGTCATGTTCTCGACGCCGACGCCGTCGACCGCGCGCGCGTCCGTCTCCGCCGCGCGTCTCTCGTCGTCCGTGAGCGCGCGCTCGCGCGCGTCGCCCCGAGCGAACGCGCGACGCGCGCGCGCGACGACGGTGACGGCGTGCGCGCGCGCGCGCGCCGCCGGGGCGCCGATGCCTCGACGACGCGTCGTCGCGCGCGCGCACCCCAGGCGCGTGCAAAAGGTGCGACAACAGATGCGACGGGAGATTTCGAGCATGATGCAGACGGATAAGAACCTGCGGGCGATGATCTCCCCGGAGGAGCGCATGGGGGTGGATCACATGCTCAGCGTCATGGCGACGGTGGCCGAGGTGGAGGTGAGCAACGATTTACAAGTCGTCAAGGTGTACGTGAGCATACTGGGAGACGAAAGAGGGAAGAAGAACGCGATAAAGGGGTTGAAACGCATGGAACAGTACGTCCGACGGAAGATTGGACGACGGATGAGCCTGCGGTTGACGCCCGAGATTCGGTTCGTGTACGACGACTCGTTCGAGCGGGGACAAAAAGTGAACGCGCTGTTGGATGAGATTCGTGCGGAGAATAGGAGTAAGACGGCGAAAAAGTACGGGAAGGAGGTGTTGATGACGGTGGAGGACGTGATCGCCGAGCGCGGGGACGTGGAGGAGGACGAGGACGTGGAGGAGTGGGCGGGAGACGACGACGCGGTGTGGGACGAGATGCTCGAGGGGGTGGAGGGCGCGTTGGAGAGTTTCGACGATGACGATGATGATGATGATGACGAGAACGAGGACGATGGGTCCGGCATTCGCATCATCGAGGTTTAATTTTTTGGTTAGATTTTCTTTTTTATTGAAAACAGCTAGTGCTATGTGTCGTTCGTTCGTTCAAAGAGTGCTCAGGACCCGCTGGCACTTGGACGCTAAAATTTTGACAGCCTCCTTGAAAATAGTGCCCGGCGACAGTTGTCCGATCGTCTCGATCGTGAAAATGAAGTGGTCCTTGCGCTTACGGACGGCGATCTTCTCGTCCCATCCCGGTTCGCCCGTGAGTTCGCGCACCCGCTCGATGCACAAGTCGCAGCCTCGCGAATTGACCACCTTGACGGATTTTTTATCGCCCTTGCCCTCGCACGCGTAACACTTGTGCGTATCGCTGAAATTCGCGCACTTTTCCATGAACTCGTCCGCGTGCGCGCCGGTAATCGGTTCTAAAATCGTAATCTCCGGCACCATTCTGTACCAGCACGTCCCCACGGGCGACCACTTGGCGTGCTCTTTGCCGACGCCCTTGACGCAGTGACACTCGAGCTCCACCTCTTGCCCCGGCGCGAGTTTGACCAGGAGAATGTCGTCGTGAACGCATCCGAGCTCTTCGTCGCCAAAGATTTCTCGCTGTGAACGCTTGAAATCCGAGTATTTTTCGTCGTTCTCCACCGGAAGCTCGCTCCCGTCCGGGCACCACTTCAACGCGTCCGAGTACACTTTTTGGTTCACCAACTCGCCCAACGAACCGTCCTCGTTTCTCTCCTTGTGACACCGCACGTGCATCTTCAAAATGACGGTGTTGTTCTCATTCGCCGGTTCGTTCTCACCGCGGTATTCGAATCGCGCCGGATCCGCCTTGATCGGGACTAAACCGAGTCGGTGCGCGAAAACCTCGTCGGCAACGACGCTCGTGTTATTCACCACGAACACCTTCTCTATCGCCATCGTCGGCACCTCCGCGATGATGATTCGTCGAAACGCGTTCGCAAACGCCGCTGAACATCCCTCCATCTCGAACACGCACGCCTCCTCGTCGTTCCTCGTCATCGTCAACGCGAACGTCTCTCGAAACGAATCCACGCTAAACGCGTAATCCTTCCCGATCGACGCGTACGCACCACCGTACGCCACCTCCTTGGTGTTGGCGTTACCCTCGGCCCCGGCGACGACGTACTTCCTCTGTTCCTCCAATCTCGCGAGCATGCGCGCCATCTGCTCGCTCACACCGTCCATCGAATCATCGGCGGCGGCGGCGCGTCCCATTCGCCCGTCTCCCTCGCGCGTCTCCCTCGCGACGACACCCACGCCGGGACGCGCGAACCGAACCGAACCGAACCGAACCGACGCGATCTCTCCCGAGCCGACGCGTCGACGTGTGACGCACCGAGTCACCGGTCGACGACGCGCGTCGCCGTCCTCGACCGTCCCACACCGTTGCCGTCGTGTCCATGGCGTGACGGTTCACGAACCCCGAACCCACCATTCGTCGACGCGCGCGCGCGACGCGACGTCGTCGAGCGTCGACGCGCGCGCGCGCGACGCCGACGAAATTCTCCCGTCGTCTCGCGCGACTCGCGCGCGCGCGCGACCCTCGCGCGCGAGGGAAATCATGCGCGAGAGCGTCGCGCGAGGAGGCACCCGCGAGGACGCCATCGATCTAACGGTCGACGACGACGACGCGCGCGA
>MDTD01115649.1_pt1 | contig 97418 bp, 75 predicted proteins | sample 811221 | NCBI WGS metagenome assembly MDTD01 (sample SAMN05326646, study PRJNA326480) | marine metagenome | isolation source: seawater | place: Pacific Ocean: South West | collected 2011
CATATCTCCTGTTGCTAGACATCTTCTTTTTGAAGAGTACGATGGAGAGTACGAAAAGTTTAAGGTGAAAGAAACGACATTTTCTCAAAGAGCCAGAAGGGGTGTTGCTTCTGTACCTCCAATGGATGCGAACAGCCAAGATGTTTCTGTGTTGATTGGGTCGGAAGACATTTCAAAGCTTGACAAATATTCCGAGGACGACCCTCGAGCTCTTTCTCTCAACGGTGCTTTTAACGTTGGTAACAGAGGGATTGTGGAACTTGTAGAGGTATTTAAGAACGAGATTGAGTTCCTACATACTATTATCACTGCGACACAGGAGAAGAGGGTCCCTGCCCCTGGAAAGCATGACATGATCCACTTCGACGGCGTTATTCTTGCTCACTGTAACGAAGCAGAATGGAACCGGTTCCAGAGCGAACATACTAACGAAGCCATTCTTGATCGCATTGTCAAGATAGACGTACCTTATGTGCTGGAGCTTGAGCAAGAGATAAAGATCTACGAAAAGATTTTAAGTCTATCAAACTTTGATATTCATATCGCTCCCCACACCTTGCGAGTCGCCTCGATGTTCTCAATCCTGAGCCGATTACAACCAAGCCAAAAGTGTGATGCTCTAACCAAGCTTAAAATCTACAACGGCGAAGAAGTTGTAGAAAAGGGAAGAGTCAAAAAGATAGACATTAATGATTTACGCGACGAATCTTCTAGAGAAGGAATGAAAGGTATTTCTACAAGATTCATTATGAAGGCCATTGATAATGCATTGAGCGATTCTGATAGAGATTTTGTGACCCCAGTTTCGATATTAGACTCATTGATTAAGTGCTGTAAAGAGCAACTTATCGACAAAGAGTTTCAGACTTACTGTCTTGAGTTAATCCGAAACACAGTTCGGAACGAGTACCTGAGATTGCTAGAAAATGAAATTGCAAAAGCGTTCATTACTGCTTACGAAGAGCAAGCACAGTCAATATTCGAAAATTACCTCGACAACGCCGAGGCTTACACAACTAAATGCAAGCTGAAAGACAGAGTAACAAAAGAAGAGATGAAGCCTGATGAGGAATTTATGCGGTCTATTGAAGGGTCGATTGGCGTTAGCCAGTCGGGTCGTGAAGGGTTCCGAGCGGATGTTACTGCTTACATGTTTGCAAAGATGAGAAGAGGCGAGGTAGTTGACTATACTTCTTACGAGCCGTTGAAGGAAGCTATCGAAACCTATCTTATCAGCTCTGTCAAGGATCTTGCTAGAATCGTAACAAAGTCAAAAACAAGAGACGATGAGCAGAAGCAAAAATACTCCAGCATGGTTCAGACTCTGATAGACGAATACGGCTATACTCCAGAGTCTGCCGAAGAAGTCTTAGTTTACGCCAGCAACAACCTCTGGCGAGACAGCTAAATTGTTTACCGTCAAAGAGAATACCGACGGTTACTTTCAGAAAAACATTGTTGTCAAAAAGTCGGAAGTTGAGGGCCTGGGTGTCTTTGCTACGGAAGACATACCTATTCATTCCGTCATTGAGGCTGCGCCGTACCTTTCATTCGCTCCAAGTCTGTTGCAAGATTATTTTGACTTTTATGAGACCGCGCATTTGTTGAAGTACTATGTTTTTTCCGGGCCTGGAGGAACACACGCAGTAGCGCTTGGGTACGGAAGCCTTTACAACCATGATCCGGAACCTAACGCATTCTGGAGATGGCGTGAGGAGGCAGGAAATGAAGCTATATTGTTCTACGCAAAGAGAGACATCAAAAAAGGCGAAGAAATCTTCATACGCTACGGTGTCGATTCAAGTCGATTGCTTTTTATGGACTCTAAAGAAGAACAGAGAATTGCAATTATCGAAGACATCTTGAACTATTGATCGTTTTCTTATAAAATGTCTTTAGCAAAATAACTTGCTTCAGGAGAAAACATGAGTTTAAGATTAGGTATGCCAGAATTTATGGTGTTATTTTCTATTGCTTTACTTTGGCACAACGTTATTGCAGGCAGCTGCGTGTTTGCGTTTGCAGTGCTTTGTGGCTTTGGAAGATTTGCTTTAGAGCTTAATGCCAAAAAGGAAAGAGAAGAAGCTACAAAAGCTGCTTTGCAAGAACTGACCGGTCAAGCTAACGAATTAGGGGAAGCCCTTGGTAATATCTTCAGCGGTAGCACCAAGAAGAAGAACACAAAGTACCACTAAAAGAGGCGTTAATGAAATTAAAGAACGACGTCATTAGAAAAGAAGACATCAGGTTATGCAAGAATAACTTGAGAAGTGACATCTCAAAATCTATATCAGATATAGATAGTTTGACTTCTTCTATCTTAGCGGGAGGTTCTTTGCAGACAATGGGGTGGGCTGACGCGTTTAGAGCTCTTTTACTTGGATTTGAAAATTCAGAAGTTGCTTACAGAAACTTAATACTAAATAGCGCTTTTCACATTAACTCAAAATGCGCGTTGGCTTTGCCGCTTTATCTACTTTCGGTGGAATGGTTGCTCAAAAATAATAGCAATGATGGAAAGGCTTTGCTGGAAACGTTACCATTAGCAGAGCGGGTCAGCTCTGCATCTGTTATTAAAGAATGGGAGAAAACTATCCATGATGAAACAACGAGCGCTTACAAGGATCTTTTGTTAGATGCCGCTCACAGAGCCGGCTCACTAGGGACTGTTGTGGTGAGAAAAACTGATTCTTACCCACGAGTTGAAATAGACTGTGGTTCGAAATTCAATTGCGAGCCTCACCCTTTTTTCTATTCAGATGACACGAGGAAGATCGAGTTTGACAACTGCATATTTGTTGTCGTCGACGGTGCTATTATCGAGGTAAGCGAAATTCACCACCTCCTCACTTACTGCTATGAGAACAAAGTCCCTTGCGTTTTGATGGCAACCAATTATTCTGATGATGTGGCAAATACTCTTCGCGTCAACTGGGAGAAGAAGCTTGTTAACATACTGCCTCTCATCCTGAATAAGGATCTTGCGAATATAAACCAAGCAAAAGATATTTGTCAGGTCACGAATACCATACCTGTTTCTAAGGACACCGGAATGCTGGTCAGTAACATTGACTTCAAAGAATGTGCTCTAAACAACATTACATTCGCTTTAGAAAAGAGCACTCTTTCAATTAGCGCGACCAAAGACAATTTCGGAGCCATAAGAAATCTAAGACAAGATATATCACTAAGGCTTGAAAATGAGAAGGTTGATGACATTAGGGAAATATTGAAGAAAAGATTGTCAAGCCTCTCGACAAGAAAAGTAATAGTCAATGTGAAGTGCTATAGAGAAGAGGTTGGTGTATTGAAAGACAGGATGGGAAATTTATTTCAACTTTTATCATGCACGGGCAGAGAGGGAGTAGTCCAGCTAGATAACACTTTCAAACATATCGGCTATACTCCCTCTCCGACTATGCCAATGATTCTTCCCAGCACGATGGCTGAAATTTGTGTAAAGAGAGCGATATCTGATGTCGACGCTATAGATAAAATTATGGCTATCATCAAGCTGGACAATCATGATAAAATGGAAAAGCAATAAAGTTCATTGGCACAACGCGGACTCCGAACCGACAACGCTCGACCATATTGTTGAAGTTATAAAAAGCAATGAACTTTATGAAATACACGTAGGATGTGATTCCCATAAAAGAGGTCAAACCTACATCTTTGCAATCGTCATAGCAGGGTATGTTCAAAGAAGGGGCGGTACCTTTTACTTTCATAGGAAGAGAAGCGCTGATAATTCTCTATCATCAATTCCTTTTCGACTTATGAAAGAAGCTGAGCTTGCTCTAGACATCGCTCACAAGTTACAGGAAAGATTTCCTACAAAAAAAATCAATGTTCACCTGGACCTGAATCCTGACAAAAGGTTTCCGTCGTCTAAAGTTTTAACAAACGCTGTTTCTTGGGTAAATTCATTTGGGTATAACGCAATTGTAAAGCCAAATTCATGGGCTTCTTCAGGCCTGGCAGATGCTTTCGCAAAATAATGTTTACTACCCGCAATAGCAGTTATAATTGTCATCAGGAGAACAATAATGCCTACCAAGAAAAAGACAACCGCTAAATGGACTTCTAGAGAAGTTCGGGATCTCATCACAGAGATTATTACATTTCAAGATGACAGCGTTCAAAACAGCGTGCACGCGCTTCTGTCAAATGAAACCCCTGAAGATAGAAGGCTGACTCGCGAGCAAGCCGCAGCCTTGATAGTAGTGCTAGAGTCGACCCTCAAAGATTCAGCGTACAAGGTTCTAGCATCAAAGAAGTTGTAGAGCTATGCAGGGATTGAAGCACCTGATCCAGTGTAGGTGTATCTTACCTACGCTGAAAAACAAGCCCGGTGCTCCTCTACACAAGTTTGTAGTTTTTTCGGTTATAGACAATAACGACGTTTTCATCGAAAAGATTGTCAACTGTAACAACTGCGGTATCACGCATAAGATAATAGGTTTGTGCCAATCAGAAATAATTCAGGGAAAAGAAATGTCAAAAGCGGCTTTGACAATCGAGGATTTATCTTTCATGCTACCAGACGGTGTTGTTAGCTTGTTGCAGTCGCACGAAAAAACTTTACCTGATTATGAGCATGCAAAATTTATCATTGAAAATGAGATGATTGGAGACTTTATAACTCTTAGTAGTGAGATATCTGACGGAAAAAGAATGGGAAAAGTTTTACACTACAAAGGAGAGGGTAAATTTATAATAGAACCTTACCAGATAGATGAGGTAATTCAGTAATGAAAGAAAAAATTGAAAAGGAAGACACTGATTGGCTTAACGACGTTAAGAAGTCAAGAGACATTACACAAGAGATCTTGAGGTTTGGTGTCAGCCAAAAACAAATTAAAGGCATAATCAATTTGCTTGCACTCGAACTAGAGGATAGGGAGATGATGTTGGCGATAAACAGGGCAGTAACACAAGAAGAGGTAGAAGAGCGCCCGAAGATTCTTCACCCAGGAGAAAACCAATGAGTGATTCAAACACAATTCTCGAAAATTGGGAAAGCCTGAAGGAGCTAGTAGCGTCTTTAGAGTTGGATGTTCACAAGAATGCGAACGGAAACAAGTCCGCTGGTGTAAGAGCCAGGCGCGGACTAAGAAGACTAAAAGATGCCTCTGCTGCTCTGGTTAAGTTGACCTTAGAAGTTGAAAAATCTAAGTAATTCCTACAACTCGAGTACTATCGAAAGGAGAGCTTTATGCTCTCCTTTTTTGTTTTCATTGAATAGTTATCTTTATAAACTAATCAGAGAGTATACTCGGAGCTGATGATTTTAGAAAACGTTTGGCCAATTTCTCTATTTGACAAATTCTCATGCGAGTCACATTGAATATGTCGCCAACTTCCTGCAGAGTCATGGGCCCGTCCTCCGCAGCTAGAATAACACAATTATGGTGTTTTTCTTCTTTCATCTTTTGCCAATATCTACATTCTGTTTTTTCGCACGCTGCACCTGCTTCCGAGTGCGCTCTAAAACACGATAAACCTTCCACGATGTCCGAGCCTTTTCGTCTCGGCTTCTTGCGTCGTGTCTTTTTCAATCTATTCATCTTAAATCCTCTTTGTACCATTTTCGGCACGCATGATTATATTAAGAAGAAAGCACCTAATTTTTCAAGGAGAAAATTTTGGAAAACAAAAGAAAGCGTTTTATTTTAGACACTAGTGTACTTCTGTATGATAAAGCCTCCATTCATTCCTTCCCGGGAAATGATGTCATTTTGCCGCTTCAGGTGATGGATGAAATAGACAGGTTTAAAGAAAAGCAGGGTGTCGTTGGAGAAGCAGCAAGATATATCAATCGTTTTTTGGACGAGCTTCGGGGTCAAGGACGACTTGACGAGGGTGTGACCGTACCAGAGTCTCTTTCAGACGATCAGACTATTAAGATTACCATCGAAGAGGATCTCTCAAAGCTTCCTCGAGGTTTGACAAAAGACAGCGGTGATAACCGAATATTAGCAACTTGTATGTATGAAAGAGACAAAGACGGTGGGCCGATCGTGGTCGTCACGAAAGATATCAATCTAAGGGTTAAATGTGACGCTTTGGGGATACGCGCCGAAGATTACTATAAAGACCACCTCGAAACTGCCAACGTGCAATACAGGGGGCACAGAGAGCTTTTTGAAACAAAGCAAAATATCGACAAGTTTTACGAGGCTGGTGCACTAGAACTTTCTGACTCCGACCTTTTGCCAAATGAGTTTGTCGTCATGACAACACATGACAAGAAAAGCTCTGCTTTAGCGATGCATCGAAATGGTGTCCTGTATCCGTTGACGAGAAAACCAGGCCAGCTTATGAGCAATTTCGAGGCAAAGAATAAAGAGCAGTCTTTTGCAGTTGAAGCGCTGATGAGAGATGAAATTGAGTTGGTGACCCTCACAGGATTGGCAGGGTCCGGTAAAACGTTTGTAGCTCTCATGGCTGGAATCGACGGAGTTCAGCAGGGCAAATACAAGAGGATCGTTATTTCTAGGTCGATACAACCGGTTGGAAGAGACCTTGGTTTCCTGCCTGGGGATATGGATGAGAAGATGGGTCCCTGGCTTGCACCAATAACAGATAATTTCAGAACGATGTTAAATGATAAGGACTTTACTTACTTTCAAATGATGAAAGATAGAGGAGAATTAGAGGTCGCGCCGTTAGCTTACATCAGGGGCCGGACGTTTAACGAGTCTTATGTGATTGTTGATGAGGCACAAAATGCGACGGTTCATGAGCTCAAGACAATCATCACTCGGGTTGGAAAGGGATCAAAGATTGTTTTACTCGGAGATACTGATCAGATTGATACGCCTTACATCAACAAACTAAGTAATGGTCTGTCTATTGTAGTCCACAAATTTAGCGATAAGAACTCGGCTGCTCACGTACAATTAGAAAAAGGACAGAGATCTGATATTGCTTCTCTCGCTTCTTTGATTCTTTAACTCTTCCCGTGCATATTTAGTTCAGAGGTGACTAATGGGAAGTACAAAGCTAAAGAAGTTTGACAAGAATCGTTTTCGTAAAGTCTATCCACGGTTTCGAAAGCTGCCGGTAACTTCCTATATGGGAGATTCTGAGCTTGTAATAGAGACTCATGAAGTTACTTTTACGAATCAAAGCACAGTTCAATTTGTCCTGAAAGGAAATTATAGTAGCGCGCCTGTTATAACGGTGACGCCTCACGGGGATGACGATGATGATATTAATGTGTATGTCACCTCAATAGTTATTGGAGGGGTTCCTCCTGGCGGTAAAAAATGTACCGTCACGATATCAACCAGTGTAGAATATACTGGAATTGTAATGTTACAAGCTATTAGTGCAGGCGGATAATGAATTTCTATGCAGAAAACAATCACGTCGGATTGACGACAGGACAAATAACACTGTCTTCTAACGATGCAGAATCTGATTTTATAAATCTAGATGCTGGGAAACATCCATTTAAAGCAAAACCAACAGTGGTTGTTTCTCCTGTCGGAACTTTAGCAAACGTAAACGTCCACGCAAAAGTGCAGTTCGACACTACTGCAGGTCAATGGCAATTTAAAGCGTACATATCAGCGCCGCCTGTGGCGGATGATGACAGCTCAAGCATAATACTGAATTATTCTGCAATATCGGCATGGGCGAATTGAGGTAAAAAATGGCAAAAGATTTTAGAGCATCACAAATAAGAACCAGTATGTTGATCGCAACAGGAGCCAGCTGGCCTGAGAGAACGGGCGTCGATCGCTTCCATTCCCCTGATCATCCATATCTTGGCATGGTAATAATGTCAGGAAGTAATTCCTCAAACTTTGAAGGTGGGTTTGTTGACACGAACATGTTCGACGAATTCGGTAATGAGCCGTGGCTTGTATTTTCAGGCGTAGCGAATGTAACTGACAACATCGTAAAGCCTCCTGAAAACAAGCCAGGGAGTGCTGTTCTCTTTTTAGGCGATGTTATCATCAGCGGTACCTTATTCGGAAAGAGGCAGGTCATTAACGTCGATAGAACCGTCGATGGTGACTTCATGGTCCACGACAGCATGTTTGTTTCTGGAAACCTTTTTAGCACCCCGACAACTTTCCAAGCAGACCCGGGTGGCTCACCAGGAAATAAAGACGTTATTGCGGTATTCGGTGGTGACGCAAACGAAGGTCCTCGCCTTCTTTTTAGGAGAGGTAATGCATCCAACGGTGCCTTTGATACTTCACCCGGTGGGTCTGGTGTAGCTTCAAAATGGACAGGAGTCAATAGACATAATTCGGACGCCTTTGTAGTCTTTTCTGGATCTATTGCCTCTAGAGGCGTTGACAATAGCAACGGCATTGTGCTAATGGACGGTGATCTTCACGTGTCCGGTAACGTCAGCGTTGATGGTGAAATCGACCTCGGGCTCCAGCAGAGAGACTTTATTCTTAACAACTCAGCTAGTATCTTGAACGTAGGAGTTAATGGTGTAGACTTTGCATTCCCTGACGACTACGCGTTAGCAGGTGGTTCGGCTAAAGGTCCGTTTACAACGGCCGGACCGCGGTTTGGTCATGCAACCACCGCTTCAAATGCACCGGGAGCTGATCATAACAATCCGTTCTTTGTTCAGGAAGATGCGTGGCAAGTCCATGGGAAAGCTTCGTTACCACACGGCGCAGGAACTGTACCTGCTTTCTGGTATTCTGATTTTGTTAACTCATCCTCGCTGGATCAGCAGGGCGTGGGTGTGCCACCGTTTCAAAGACTTGGTGGATTTAGGTTTATAGTCGCTGCTTCTGGTTCTGGAACCGGTATCAACCGAACAGGTGGTATGTCTTCTGTGGATCAAGACGGTAATAGATCTGTTTCCGTGTTCACAGTCTCTGGTTCAGGAGACATTGCGATAGACCCTCATAGAGCACTTGTCTTTGACTCCAGACAGCAAGCCGTCAACGCTGGTAATCCAGAATTATATAGAAGAGTACAGATTCTACACCGAACTGGCTCGGACCCGGAGCTGGATAAGCTTATCTTCAGCGGTGCCGCTGGACGACCTCTTCACTACCAATTTGTTCGTGGTGAAGTTACTGGTTCAGGTGGTATCCATCTTCCGCCGAAAGACGGTAGTTATGTGCAAGGCCAACTTGGTCAAGCAATGGGAATCAGCTTCCAAGGTTCAGCTACATCGAACGCTGGTGGCGCTGGATTATTCTATTCAGTTGGCGCTAACGAGCACCCAAAGTTTCCGGTAGCTGCTAATACGCTGGCTGTTACAGCCTCAGACTCCTCGTCTAATGTGATGGTAGGCGCTCATACCAATGTTGACCTACGTACTCAAGCAGGATACATCAGATTCGAATCTGGTGACAGCGTAATAATAAGGTCAACCACTGACGTCGATATAAGCGCAACAGGGGAAGATTTTAATGTAAAGAACGTTAGCGATTCTGACAATACCGCTTTTAATGTTAGGACAACAGCAGCTGGCAACGTTGTCAAGGTGATAAACAGAGGCGCTAGCGGCTCTGGGCAAGACAAATCTGGTTTGATATTCAGCGGAAGTGGGACAGCTGGTGCAAACACGATAAAGACAAGAGACGCCGACAACGCCGATAATGCTCATCTTACGATTAAGCCAGAAGGCGCGCTGTTCATGACCGGGTCACGGGGAATCTCAATCGACGCCGGGCACCTTTCAAAAGTAATCAATATCGGAACTAGCGCCAACCACGATAAAATTCAAATAGGTTACTCGTCTTCAGAACCCGAAAGAACCACAGAAGTTGAGATCAACGCGGAAGACGTCGACATTAATGCATCCGATGATATAATTGCAATAGCGGCCGGTGGCGCGACTCTCACCAGCGCAACGTCAACCACACTTCGCGCCTCAAGTGGTCCTGTCACTATCCAAGCCGACGGCTCAGATGGTATTGTTCAGATTAAAGCTGACAACACCGTTAGCGGTGTTCAGATCGCAACAAACACAAATACTGTCCCTGTCACTCTGGGCGGCAATGCAAGTATGGTTACCGTAGGACATAACCTCAGAGTCAACAACGACGCTGAGATTGTAGGTAACTTAACAGTTCGCGGTGACTTTATCAAGGGCCATGTCGTGACCGCATCGTTAGGCGATCCGCTGCTGCTTATAAACTCTGGTTCTGAAATCACCAATTCTGGTGGCGGTATCGCGATATCTTCAGGGTCCAGTGTTGTCTTACCAACTGCACCTTACGGCCACGCTTCACCGGCGACATTCTCTCCTGCGATGGTATTTGGTAGAGATACGACAACAACAAGAGATACATTCCTTGCTGGTCGTCAGGTGATGAACCTCCATCCGGGTGTAACAGAAGATTTGGCAGGAGCAACTCCTATCGATATGAGAGCCGCAGGTTACAGAACTGCAGCTGGTATGACGCTGACTTCTTCTGTCGAGCAGGGTGTGGAGCTTCGAAACCCAGCAGCTGCTGGAACCTTACGAATTCACGCTGGTGGAACTGGTGGAGGCGGATTCAATCGCGGTAACCTTATATTCAGCGGTTCCAACTATTCTTTTGAGGCGGGTAACGGCCAAAAGATATTCTTTGATGAAACTAATGACATTTATTTCGAGTCGAATATCGGCGTACCAAGGCTAGACCTTAACATCCCCAGCGCAGGTGCAATGCTAACTGGTACTCCTAAGCTATCGTTCGGAGATGCCAACCATTTTATAACGAAAGATGAGGGAAATACTCCGACAAGCCTGCTGTTGAAAGCTAACGGTGCCGTCATCGCGGCTTCGGCATCGCACTATTCTATAAATATGTCAGCCGGACAGCCGCTGTATTTTAGAGAAGGAACCGACATGGTTCGTTGGCAAATCAACGATTCCGTACCAAACAACAAGAAGCTAGAACTAGAAATGTCTGACGACATGGGAGGCTTGTTCCTTAAGACCGCGCATGCTATCTACTTTAACAGCACCTTTAAATTCATCAATGGTTCTGGGCAAAGCTCCAACAATGCGTTGCTTTATCGCTCCGATGATGAAATAACGATTAAGTCCCACGGAGACAGTTCTTACCGTCAACCTTCTCGTGTCACAGTTTACGCAACTGGTCTAGACGAGACCGACCCAATAGGAGCTGGAAACGGTGCTATCCTTATTATGTCTGGAAACCGCACCGCGGATCCTGATAACGGTTACGCTTCTCTGGGATATTCCTCAAATGAATTAGACGCCTTGGGAGTAATGGAAGGGAAGCATGCGGATGTTACTCTAATCTTCTCTGGTGCGCAAGGACAATTCCCATCCAAGACAACTCGCGGAACTTCATTGTTTATGGGCGATGTTGTCTTCTCGGGAAGTGTGGCTGTTGGTGAGTACATCTACCATGAGGGCAATGAGAGTGCCACAAGCGGCGCACCCCAAACAGCGATTAGGTTACAAGATCGAAACATAAGGTTAATCGCATCAGGCACGAACATCTTTGATGTCGACGGCGCGGGTAGTATTCTATCGGCGAACTTTAACTCAGATAGCGGTCAGGTAAGCACTCAGATAAAAGGTTACTCTGCTGGTGCTGACAAGCCGATATTCGCAGCGATTGCTCACGACACATCGAACCGAGCAACATTCTTAAACCCAATTACAACAGATAATCCAAATGTCGATCCTGCAAACGGTCACGATGTTGCGCTATTCTTCAGCGGATCTAAGAACACTCGCTACGTAGCTGGGGACTTAGACCCCGCTGTTAGAGCCACAGCGCTATTTGGCGGAGATGTTGTTATATCTGGTTCTCTGGGTGTTGGGACATTCGAGCTTGGTAACCTGACCTTGACAAATGCGAATGCCCACCTTCGGTTCTTTGATGCTAACCATTTTGTTGACAAGAATGGAAACGATTTGCGGTTCAGAGACAACAATGTAGGAACGATAAAGACTCTAACTGAAATAGCTGCAACTGCTGTTTCTACAGATCTTTTCTCAGTTACAAGAACAGCTTTGAATAGAACAAATTACGGAATGACAACTGGTTCATTCTCGTTCGATACCGGTTTCGCGGGAGCTGCTGCAAATGCACCAAGATCCACAGCTCAAGCAAGCGACAATAACACAGGAGCTGGGAACAGTGATGTTTACTTCTTCGTCAGTGGATCGATCGGTTCAAAAGCAAAAGCTCCAGCCGACTTTACTCAAGCTTTTCAGCGAAGAGCGGTCGCGTTGTTCGGCGGAGACGTTCACATCTCTGGGACACTTACCTCCGACAACACAACATTCGGCAGCAGCTTAGACACTGCTTATGACACTAACGATGCCGGTGACCCGGCACCGGGCGGTGGTAACATGATCATAGCAGACCGCGATTACGTAGGGATCAAAAACTCTGCGACCCCGGCAAGTGTAATTTCGAATCAGCGGCTTTTTAGCGTTTCTGGCTCGGCGGCGTTCGGGCAACTTGTGGTCGCCCCACTTCGAGAAATAGGTGTAAGTAACGGCTACGAATACGGTGGCGTGTTTGTGACTGGTTCGGCGGGTGTGCTTGGTTTCGGAGTTGGAGCTCCAACAACTGCTAACGCGGCGTTCATCATAAACAATAACAATAACGTCTTAATGCAAGAGACTGGTGGAAACAGCAGAAAGATTGCGTTTACACCGAACGAAGCGAGCACGTACCTTCAATACACGAATGCAAACTTCGCCAATCCAGGTCCGAAAATACTAAACATCGTCAATAAAACTGCAAGTGGAAGAATCAGCTTCGCGATGGGATCCAGCGGTGGAGTAAACGGTAGCGGATATGAAGGCGAAATGGCGGTTTCAGGCAGCATACTTCCTGGGTTTGATAGCGAATACAACTTAGGGAGCCCGACCCAAAGGTGGGCAAACGTGTATACCGGTGACCTTCACTTACGAAACAACCGGGGTGACTGGACAATCTACGAGGAAAGAGACATGCTCGTAGTTGTTAATAACATCACCGGAAAGAAATACAAGATGGGGCTCACACCCCTGGAGGATGACGAATAATGCCAGTATTTTCTACAATTCTGTCTGGCTCTAAAGAGCTTCACATGACCGGATCTGCCGCCTTTACAGGAGAACGATACCAACAGTTAGCGGAATTCCAAGATGCAGGTGGTAAGGGACGGATCCGGATTTTTGATAATCAGATTCACATGGATTACGCCAATAACTCTGCTGTAAACTCAGGGCTGTTTATCCTTAGTAAAACTCGTGGGAGTCTTGACAGCCCTTCTCCGCCGCAAAGTGGTGATACCTTAGGGGAAATACGCTGGGAAGGCTACGATACGAGTAGCTCAAATTCAATAAGAATTGTCGGTAAAGCCTCTGCAGATCATGGTGGTTCTTCCACTGACAGTCCAGCCAAGCTGGAAATATACACAACTGCAGATGGCTCTGGAACACCTGCAAAAGCTCTCACTGTAGAGTCGGATCAAAGCGTCACATTCGAAGGTAACGTCATAAACGATAGCGGTGGCAGCTCGGCGATTAGTTTCGATGGCTCCCAAAACGTGACATTGACAAAAAATCTTACAATAGGTGCTGATGCTGGTGGCAACAATAGAAAGATTACTTTTGGGCACGACGCGGTCAAAACAGTCATTGGGATCAAAGATGATGACGAAATATTTGCAATAAACACACATTCTGAATTTCAAACCTCTAATGATCTAGAGATCGATGACAGCGGTAATGTAACAATTGGAAACGGTAATCTAATCATAGACGGCGGAGAGATTAACGGGCCGGCAACAAATAATGGCAGCTTAAAGCTATACGCAAACGGGAATGTCACCGTAGAAATAGACTCCGACAACAGCAGCACAGATCGGCACTTTATCGTTTCAGCGAATAATGAAACTCCAAAGCTAAAGGTTAGTGAGGATGGAGACATTCACGCAGAAGGGGTTCTCCTTATGTCAGGATCTGGTGTTAGCAGATTTGCTGGTGACGTAATCATTGAAGACAACTTGGTGGTGAATGATAATGTTACACTTGGGTCTAGCAACACTGACACGCTAACCATCAACGCCAGCGTTACGTCAGACCTTGACATCGCAGACAAGATCCGTCACCAAGGTGATCTTACCACAATGATGAGATTTCCACACAATTTGAACAATGGAAAACAAATATCTTTCGAGGCCGGTGGGGTTGCAATGCAGCTTTGGAATGGAGATTCCACTCCAAGAGAAGTTGTTTTTAACGAATCAGGACAAACTAACGATTTTAGAGTGGAGTCCAATAGCGGCACCGGCGGTGATAACCCCAACTACACTATCTATGTCGACGGTTCCACCGGAAGAATAGGAATGGGCTACGGTGACGCTAACGCGCTGCATGAAAATTCCAAGTTAAGTTTAAAGGGCTACGTGGCAATAAAAGAGCCGGGTGGTGGCAATGACATGATGATCCAGCTTACCGGTTCATCTGATGACGCAAAGATCCAACTCTATTCCAACAACCTTTTGAAAACAGAAATAAACGCGAAGGGAGACTCTGTTTTTGGTGAAAATATTCAAATCATGGGTCTTAACATCTTGAACGCGGAAGGTGAAAACACAATCACCATGGACGATAACCAGAGAGTTGGTATCGGCGGTGTCACACCTACGTACATGCTGGACGTTAATGGAGACATTCGCGTTAGAGGAAACGATATTAGAGATAACAGCGCAAATGTAGCAATACAGTTTGATGGATCCGCGAATACGCTCGTAAAAGGCGACTTAAATTTCGACCACCCGATCGGTCAAATAGTTAACGACCGAACCGTTGTTACAGCACTCGCCAACCAATGGATAAATTTTGCAGAATCAATCGAAGTTGTACAGAACAACAGAACTCAAACTTCGATGTTCTTGATAAGTTTTACAGGTTTAGCCACCACCGACGCACGAAAAGTTTCGCAGTTTCTAGTCACCGTAAACTTAACAGGGAAATCATCTAGCCCGTTTTATTACCCGGAGGGCACAGGAATATCGGTGGAGCCGATTAACTTTGAAGACTTCGGCGGAGCGCTCATTGCATTTGATCCGCAAACAGACATAAAGTTAGAATATGATACTGATTTCACTTCAAAATTATGGATAAAAAGCCCAGCTGCATATAAGAATGTTTATGTAACTCACTTAGGAGCCGGCGCCGGAAACGCTGGTCCGTTAAATGCTTCAAACGGTGGATGGAAGATTTTAACCGGACAAACCTGGTCAGCTAACTCAACTGCTGGTTCACGAGCCACTTTCACAGGAAAACTACCTAACAAGCAATACAACTCAACCATGGTATCACTAATAAAGTCTTCTGCCGACAGCGGCGGCGGTCAGGTACTAAGCTTCAGCGGCTCGAACATAAACAGCAATGAAACCAATCCAGTATCAATTATGGGTACCGGAAACGGCGTTATCCCTCAGCTCTTCATAACCAGTAGAGCAACAGGTCAACAATCCGGACCAGAATTCAACATGAGAAAATACTGTAGCGATGGGACTATCGCCGTAGGTGAAAATATGGGTGAAATCAGATTCCTGGCGGCCACCGGATCTGCACCTCATGGCTTCGATGATCCTGACAACTATAGCATTGGAGCAGCTATTATAGGAGAGGTCGGAACAGGGACTTGGACTGACGGTGTTAGTTCACCGGGAAGGTTGCAATTCTTTACGACTCCTGACGGTGCAATAGCAGGAACTGAAAAAATGCGCATCGAGAGTGATGGAGAAATTACTTTTCCGAACGCAGCATTCCCAGGACTTATTCTTGCTTTCACCAGCTTGGACTCGACAAGTCAATCGACTCAAAATATCACAACATCATGGAGTCAAATACAGCACTCCAGCGACGAATTTGGCGTGCAGTTTACAGCCCCTCCATCTGGTAACGTAGTTATCGATTTCCACTGCCAGTTGCTATTTAACGACGTGACCACCGCAGAGACAGTGTATCTCGGGCTGGAATCTTCATCTTCGGATTCAGGTATAGCTCCGATAAGTGGAACTGACAAGAGAGTTTTCAGGACAGACCAGTTTAACTCTGAACTGCTAGCTCTTCCTATTTCGCACAGGTGGGTAATAACTGGACTGACACCGGGAACGTCATATTCACGTTTTGTAATAACGAAGGGCGATACCGGGAATATTGCTAAGTGGATATGGTCTGACCAGAATGTGACCAGCAGCGAATACGCCGGTCAAGCCACTTTGCAAGTAACTGCGCTTGGAACTATAAGTGACGGTCCATAATATAGATTAATTAAATTAGAAAAATTAATTTAGAAAAGCAGATTAACAGGTTACTGAAGAACTGAATTCAGAATTAATATACTGACCTTGTAAAATTTGTACACAAAAAAAGGTCAACTTTCTTTCTTTACAGTCAGCGAAGAGGGCTTATTATTGCATCAGACAGTGGAGTTTTGATGTTTAATAGTCCTTTTGGGCAGTCACAGGCTGCCAGTATTGATCCGAATGCGGATATAATTTTTGTTGCAGATTTCTTTGTTGAAGATTATGCTGGTGGAGCTGAGATGACTACTGAAGCTCTCATTTCCTCAGCTACTGACGTCAACATACAGAAGCTGCACGCTAGTAAAGTTACGATGGATCTTCTCAGAAACGGTGTTAGTAAGCACTGGATATTCGGCAATTTTTCTTCTTTAAAACCAGACCTCATTCCGACAATCATTGGTAACTTAGATTATTCAATCTTGGAATATGATTACAAGTTCTGCATTTATCGCTCTATAGAGAAGCATGAGCATGAAACAGGGGAGACTTGCGACTGTCACGAACAGCTTCACGGCAAAATGATATCAGCCTTCTTTCATGCAGCAAAAACTGTGTGGTGGATGAGTGAAGAGCAAGAGAAAAGATATCTAGAAAGATTTCCGTTTCTTGAGGAAAATGCTCGTTGTGTCTTGAGTAGTGTTTTTGATGATAACTTTTTCAGGACCGTCAATAACTTGGCAGAGACTTCCAAAGAAGGAGAAAGAAAAGGCTGGATTGTACTCGGCTCAGATTCCTGGATTAAAGGAGCCTCAGATGCAGAAGAGTATTGCAAGAAAAATAATCTAGATTATGAGGTTGTCTGGGGCATGCCTCACGGCGAGCTGCTTCAAAAGCTTGTGAAATCCGAAGGCTTTGTTTATCTACCACGTGGGGGGGACACATGCCCGAGAATGGTCATTGAAGCAAGGGCGTTAGGGTGCAAGCTCGCAATGAACGATAATGTTCAGCATCAGGATGAAGAGTGGTTTGCGGGAGATGAGATTACCATGCTGTCCTACCTGTATGCCGCAAGAGACCGTTTCTGGACAGCTGTGAAGTCGGTTATGAATTATGCGCCAACTATTAGCGGATATACAACAGTCAGAAATGCTAACACGATGCTTTATCCGTGGAAAGCGACTGTGCAATCAATGTTGGGGTTCTGCGATGAAGTCATTGTTGTCGATGGAGGATCAAGTGATAATACATGGAGCGACCTTCAAGAAATGGCAGCAGCGCAAGAAGACGGCAAACTTAAGATTCACCAAAAGCAGATTGATGAAGATAGCCCGGGCTTTGCCTATGAGTCGGATGGGAAGTTAAAGGCTGCTGCAAGAGATTTGTGCACTATGGAGTATTGCTGGCAAATGGACGCTGATGAGGTTGTCCACGAAGACGACTATGAAAAAATCACAAACCTCGTGAGAAATTTTCCAAGATATGCAAATATTGTTTCGTTACCTGTTATTGAATATTGGGGATCTTCGGAAAAAGTTAGAATGGATATCAATCCTTGGAAGTGGAGAGTTAGCAGAAACCTTCCTAACATAACGCAAGGAATTCCTGGTCACCTAAGAAAAGTAGATGATGAAGGATTTGAGTATGCCTTGATGGGCACAGACAGCTGTGACTACATCGACAAAGAGTCTTTAGAGGTACTTCCTCATGCTGGTTTCTACGATGAGACCGTTCATAACGTGAGACTGGCAGGCCTTACAGGAAACGAAGAAGCTAGAAAGCAATACGAAGAGTGGTTTAACCGCGTAGTAGATTCTCTTCCGGGAGTCCATCACTATTCTTGGTACAATATCTCCAACAAGATAACTCAATACAAGCTGCACTGGGGCAAGTTTTGGAAAAGTATGTACAGACACGATGCCGAAGATACAGCAGAGAACAACGTAATGTTTGATAAACCTTGGGCCGATGTTACAGAAGGGGATATTGAGTACATGTCTTCTAAACTTTCTGAAGAACTTGGCGGCTGGATTTTCCACAGTAAAGTAGATTTTTCGAAAAAAGTTCCCCACATTTCTGTACAACGATCACATCCGAATACATTTTTAACATACGAAGAATTGCAAAAGGAATAATAATGCCGAAGGTTTCAATAATTCTTCCTGTGTACAACGGGGAGAAAACGCTTGCGAAATCGCTAAAGTCTATTGCTAGCCAAACTTACCGTGATTTTGAAACAATAGTCATTGATAATAACAGCACTGATGACTCTGTCGTTATTGCTGAGAGCTTTTCAGACACAGCAAATGTAAGAATAGTACATTGCAAAGAGCAAGGTCTTGTACCGTCTCTTAACTTTGGAATATCTCACGCGCATTCAGACTTTATTGCCAGGCAGGATGATGACGATTTCTGGTATCCGGACAAGCTTGAAAAGCAAATGCGACTTTTTGAAGCGAACCCGAGCCTTGATGTGATCGGAACTCAAATTAGAACTTTAGATCCAGAAGGCAGAGTGGAAGAGATTGGTACTTTTGGAAAGAAGGTAAACTATGCTGTGGAAGATACCTCAATGAAGGGAATGCTAATGATCGGTCAAAACCCGATATGCCACCCTTCTGTAGTTTTGAAAAGAAGTGCTCTTCTTCGGGTTGGTGGTTACTCTGATCTGTGGCACCTGGCTGAGGACTTTGAGCTGTGGTGCCGACTGATGCCGTTTGCCAGATTCGCAAATATCAATGAGGTCCTGATTGACTACACACAAACAGTCAGAGAAGATTACGATCCGAACATCGTGATACTGATCTCTAACATGTATTATCAACTTTACAAGCACATCGGGGTGATCAAGGGAGAAAGGCCTCCGATCTTAGCAGAGTGGCAGATCGAACAAATGATGGGGGAAACGAGAAGATGAAAAATAGCTTTGACAAAGTCGTCATCTGGGGGCTGCCTATCCATTCTCATACACATAGCTACATTCATGATTGCTTCTTTAAAGCATTTCAGTCTATGGGAATTGAGGCAGAGTGGGTTCTAGATACTTCAAAAAAAATAGAAAATTCCAGCTTGGATAATTCTTTGGTCATTGTTTGCGGCGTTGATTGCAAAACCTTGAGCGTTAACGATAGCGCTTTTTATGTGCTTCATAATGTTGATGACCACCGGTTCCGACAAAATGAAAATTACATGACCTTGCAGGTCTACACCAAGGATACTTTGCTTCCAGAAAGAAAAGCAGAAAAGCTTGGAGCGTTTACGTATTGGCAGCAAGACAGCCGTTGCCTGTATCAACCATGGGCTACTGACTTACTACCTGAAGAGATGATTTACGAACCGGTGCCAGCGCCAGAAATAAATAGAGCCGTAAATTGGGTGGGTTCGATAACCGACGGACCACAAGGAAATCTACAGCAGTTACAGGAATATGCCCAAGCATTACACTCTAGACTTGGAATACAAGTTCAGGCTCATCGAGGGGTAGGCAGAGAAGAAATGATAAGATTAATTCGTTCTTCTAATCAAGCTCCGGCGATAGTCGCCGGCTGGCAAAAAGAATACATGTATGTTCCTTGCAGAATATTCAAGAACATATCTTATGGCCAGCCGACATTTAGTAACAGCCCGGTTATATCAGAGCTATGCGGAGACTTTTTCTATGAGGAAGACTGCGCAAAGCTGGCCTTAAAGAACAGCGAATATCTGAATAACAGAGACATTAAGAAAGAAAGCGAGACAATTCAGCTCATTAAAGAAAATCACACTTTCGTCAATAGATGCCAAACCATCATCCAAATGGTAGAGGAAATAAAGAAATGACGGAGCATATTCATAGGCCCGCTGACGAGAAGCATACTCATTCGGCTGCATGCTGGGGGTGTTGTGGAGAAAGCCAAACTAGCGTGTGCATTTTTTCTAGAAATAGACCTTTGCAACTTCACGCTTTGATTGATTCCTTGCATAGCGTACGCCCTTTGAGAGACATAACAGTTCTTTACAAGTATGATGACAAGTACCTGAACGCTTTAGAAGAGATCAAGTCTTTACACCCTAAGCTAGAGTTTGTTGAGGACGACAATTTTAGGGGGCAAGTCACTTCATTTCTAGAGAATGCTGGAAAGTATTGTATGTTTCTCGTGGATGACATTGTTTTTCGAAGACCTGTGGAGTCCGGTACATTTGAAAAAATCATGGACAGCAATCCGCATTTTCTAACGTTTTCTCTGAGAATGGGATTGCACCTTTTCAGGTGTTACCCAACAAACAGCTGGCAACCAATACCTAACGGAACGGTTCAAAATAATTATTTTCTGTGGAATTGGAGGGCCTCTCAAGGAGATTGGAACTATCCTTTTTCTGTTGATGGCAACATCTTTAGGAGTAAGCAATTGCTTTCTTGGATCAGTCACCTGAATTTTACCGCCCCAAATTCTTTCGAAGAAGCTATGTGTTCGATTCCACATACTTTCGCCATTCAAGATCACGCAATATGTAACGCTGAGTCATATCTTTTCAATAACCCTTTGAACAGAGTTCAGGATACTCATCAGAACAGAAGCGGGAAAGTTTCCTCTGAGCTGCTTTTAGAGAAATGGGATGAAGGCTTAGAGATTGATGTTGATAAATTAAGAAAACCTATTCCAAATGCTGCTCACTTTGTTGTGGATTTACCTTACAGAGAGAGAAAAAAATGATTGGTATATTGACCATTGCAACAGGAAAGTACACTCAGTTCTTAACAAATCTTTATGCTTCTATTTCTCATAATTTTTTGAAAGAGCATGAGATAACATGCTATCTTTTTACTGATGATATTGAGGGTGCAAAATCCTACATTCCAAAAACAAGATTAAATCATGAATTTATTGAAATAGAAAGAATGGGTTTTCCGGGAGATACGCTGTATCGTTACCGCCACTTTTCTAAGCTCGATAAAATCATATCTGAAAGAAATCTTGCTGAGCCGGATTTTTTATTTTATTCCGACGCAGACATGGTCGTCATTGCAGATGTCGGTGATGAAGTTTTACCGTTAAAAGATGTTGGGCTAGTTGCAACAGCTCACCCAGGATTTTACATGGGAAGAACACCGCAACATCCGTTAGGCACCCCCGAAACAAACCCACAATCAAAAGCATTTATTTCTCCCTCGCGTTATAGGCCATGTTATGTTGCAGGGGGTTTTAACGGCGGTGCTTACAACGCTTTTTTGACTATGTCAAAAGAAATATCAAAGAACATAGACGATGATTATTCTAGAGGGCTGATTGCCGTATGGCACGATGAATCGCATCTAAATGAGTACGTAACACGTCTGGAAAATTTAGAAAATTTGAAGATTATGACCCCCTCGTATTGCTTTGCTCAGTCTTACCACCCAAATGAAGTTGGGTATCCACCAAAGATCGTGGCGCTTGACAAGAATCATGCAGAGGTAAGATCCTGAATGATAACAGTCATTGTTCCATACAAGGATGCAGCCAAATATGTGAAAGAAACATTAGGCTCCATTCTCTCGCAAACTTTTAGGTCTTTTGAAATACTGTGCGTTGATAACGGATCCTCTGACAACAGCAAAAATATAGTCGATGACTTGTTGGGGCAGTCTGGTATAAAGTTCAGAAATTTGAGCTTTCCACAGCCGGGAAAATGCTTTGCCCTAAATTTTGCCATAATCAATTGCCAGACAGAATGGATAGCGATCTGCGACGCCGACGATCTTTGGGACCCTCAAAAATTAGAAAAGCAATATTTTCTTATCGATAAGAGTGCTGATGTAATTGGGACACAGATGAACTATATTGACGAAGCAGGAACGCCTATACCCGGCGCTCCGGTATTACCGGTTAAGAGTAACGATATCATTCATTCTGTCCTACACAAGAGAGAAAACCCTATCTGCAACAGCAGCGTCGTTTATCGTAAATCGATACATACAGATGTTGTTGGGTTCTATGATCCCCTTTGTGCTGTTGAAGATTATGACATGTGGAGCAGGTGCGCTTTTGCCGGCGTAAGATTTGCAAATCACTCTGACCGGTTAGTACACCACAGAATCCACGAAGGCTCCAACTTCAATAGTTCGCAGCGACAGGCTTTGCATAAAGACCTGGTTGACGGAAGAAATGAGGCCTGGCAAAAAATTAATACAATCTGTAAGAGAGAAAACTAATGCTTATTACTTTTGACAGGCTTAAGCCGTATTTTGAAAAAACACCTGTGACAGGAGTATTACACTTAGGTGCTCACAACGCCGAAGAGCTGGAAGGCTATACATCTTGTGGCATTGAGAGAGTCATTTGGGTTGAAGCAAATACGACACTTGCTGTGAATATTTTGAATCGCACCATCAATAATATTGGCTCAAGTATGATCCTCGCAGCTGCGTGCGATGAAGATGCAAAGCTTATTGAACTAAATGTTGCGAATAATGGCGAATCGTCATCCATTCTTGATTTCGAAGAGCATGCGACAGAGCATCCGCAGGTAGAGTACATAGGTAAGATTCAAACCTGGGCCTATAGAGTCGATACTATGTTAGAAAAGAAAGGGTATGATTGTAAACTTTTTAACTTTGCTAATATCGATATTCAAGGAGCAGAGTTGCTGGCCCTTAGAGGTATGCATGAACAACTTGCTTACTTGGATTATGTTTATCTTGAAGTGAATGAAAAGCACCTGTACAAAGACTGCGCTTTGATACCAGAGATCGATTCTTTTTTAGAGTCTTACGGCTTTAGCAGAGAATTAACCGAAATGACAAAGCACGGTTGGGGTGATGCTCTTTATGTGAGGAAAGATGAAGCTAGCTGATGTAACAAAGGCAATAAATGCCATTGACGAAAGCCAGGTACAGCTTCTTAAAAAGCTGCTAGATTCTCACAGTGAAGTAATCATGATTGGGAATGGCGGTAGCAACGCGATATGCTCTCATATTTCACAGGACTACACAAAGTTTTTAGGTCTCCGCGCCTACGCATTCTCAGATGCCTCGAGGCTGACTTGTTACATCAACGATTTTGGCATGCCGCATGCATACGCGAGGTTTCTAGCAGATTTTGCAACTGATAATACACTGGTCATACTAATCTCTTCATCAGGTAATTCAGAGAACATTGTTAATTGCGCCCAATACTGCTGCGACCATGACTTGGAGTTTGTTACTATCACGGGCTTTGATAAAGACAACAGGCTTAGGAAGCTGTTCTCGCCAAACGCAGCTTTGGATATGCACGTTGATTCGCATTCTTACGGGGTCGTAGAGTGCGTGCACCAAGTATTTTTACACACCCCAGTTTAGGAAAGGTTATGATTTATTGCTTTGACATAGACGGCACGATATGTACTCTCGAACCAAACAGCGATTATGCCAGCGCTAAGCCCTTTCCTTTTATGATCCAAAAGATAAACGAGCTGTATGATGCTGGCCACACAATTAAATTCTTTACTGCACGCGGATGTAACTCTGGTATCGATCATACAGAACTAACAGCTCAGCAACTTAGAGATTGGAAGGTTCGGTACCACGAGCTTATCATGAACAAAAAACCCCACTATGACTTGCTTATAGATGATAAAGCTGTTAATGTAGAGTCTTGGGTTAGAAGCGTAGGTATAAAAAACAATGTTTAGCGTTTTACTACCCGTTTACAACGGTGAAAAGTGGCTGGCCAGCTCCGTAATGTCAGTTATGAAACAGACGCACAAGGAATTTGAGTGTTTAATCATTTGCAACGGATGTACCGATGATTCTTTTGAAGTAGCCTCAAAAGTTGTAGAAAACGACCCAAGATTCTCTGTGTATGAATTAGAAACACCAAATAAAGCGAATGCTTTGAATTTTGGAATTTATAAATCTAAGTACGGCTGGATTGCTCCTATAGATGTTGATGACACTTGGTTACCAGCTAAACTAGAAAAGCAAAAGAGGTACCTTGACAGTAATCCTTCTCTTGACATACTAAGCTGTCAAATGACGTATGTTGGTGCTTTAAATTGTGATGCCCCTCGTAATCCTTTGGATCATGAAACAATATCTTGGTGTTTTTCTCAAGGTAAGAACCCGATTTCATTCCCGGCATCTGTGTATAGAAAAGATTTACATTTTCGAGGTGTTGGACTTTTCAATACGCTAAGCATTGTGATAGAAGACTACGACTTTTGGCAGCGTTGTAAGATAAACGGCATGCAAATGGCAAATCTGCCAGATAATCTGGTGGTGCACACTATACACGGTGATCCGGATAATCTTTCTAAGGTTCAAACCCACCGAGGTGAAGAAGAAGACACTTGGAGTCTGGATTTGAAGACCAAGACAGAGTATAGACAGCAATTAGCGAAGTGCTTGGTGGACTCTTGGTATATCGACTGGCCTTCTGATTTTCCAACAGAATGGGGGCTTGTTTCTCTTATAAGAGATTTTGATAGAAAAAACGACTTAGGATCAACACGTACTTTCACAAATTCATCAGACCCAGAAAAAGGAAATAACAATGTTTAGTGTTCTGCTTCCGGTTTATAACGGCGAAAAGTGGCTAAAAGAAGCGATCGATTCCGTTAAGAATCAAACATACTCTAATTTCGATTGTTACATTATCTGTAATGGTTGCACAGACAACTCGGTACAAATCGCCAAGAATTGCATAGCAGGAGACAAGAGGTTTTCCATACTGATTACCAACCATGCGAATAAGTCTAACGCTTTAAACATCGGAATATGTTATTCAAAAAATGATTGGCTGGCTCCGATAGACGCCGACGATATTTGGCTTCCAACTAAATTAGAAAAGCAAGCTATGTTCATAAATCAAAACCCGACTGTCGATATTGTCGGAACACAGCTAGACTACATTGGAGCTCTAGTTTGTGAGGCACCAAGAAACCCGTGTTCACACGATGAAATATACGAGTGCTTTTCTAGAGGAAAGAACCCAATCCCATTTCCTTCTGTTGTTTATAAAAAGAACATTCACATCCGAGGTGTGGGATTTTATGATACCACAAATTACGTTATAGAAGACTACCACTTTTGGCAGAGGTGTAAGGCTCACGGCATGATTATGGTCAACCTTCCGGAAGTCCTACTCCACTACAGACTGCACGGTGATCCAAGTACGAGCACATTAGACTCTGTTACACATGAGAAAGGCGGCGCTGAGCAAATCAAGATTTCGACAAAAAGTATTACAGAGGCCAGACAACAGATTGCAAAAGCGATTACTGACGCTATGTATGTAAGTTGTGATATTGATAAGATGCCAGTTCACTGGGGCCTTTTCAAAACAATTAGAGAGTTTGATGAAAAGTATCGAAAAGGTTCTGGCACATCAACTCCAGTAAACTCAAATGACAACTCAAAGGGCAACTAATGAAAATCACACTGCTAACAAATAATCGCGATTCTCGAGGACCGGGAATGGTCTATAAGAATTTAAAGAAAGGCCTTGAAAATATTGGTATTGAGGTTGACGAGTACCCGCTCAGCTTGCCTATAGAAAGCGATTATAGCGTTTGTTTGAGCGATCCGGATCCATGGGAAGCGCAAGGAGTTGATCCGTCTACTCTTAGTTTGGTCGGTCCAAATATGTGGGAAATACCTATCGAAAGTGTTGCTGAGAAGTATACTGATTTTCTTGTCCCTAGCCAGTGGGTAAAAGACTTGTATCTAACTTTCGACTTTATGAAGGGCAAGAACTTACACGTCTGGCCTGTGGGAATAGACACTGAGGAGTGGAAACCCGTACCAACAGAAAAAAAGGTTGGTGACTGCCTTATCTATTATAAGGGTATCACCGATCATTCTGCTAAAGAAATACCAGCTCGTCTTTGTCTCGATAAAGGCTTATCTTTTGGTTCGCTAACATACGGTAACTACGCCGAAACTGCGCTGCTTGACGCAACTAAAAAGTGTAAATTTGCTATTCTTATGACAAGAACAGAAAGCCAAGGTATCGCCGTACAACAAATTTTGTCTTCTGGATTGCCTTGCTTTGTTTTTGAAAAAGAAAAGTGGGATGACAGGGAAGACGATATCGAGTGTGAAGCTTCAGCGGTCCCGTATTGGGACGAAAGGTGTGGTGTAAAAGTTAGGCAAGGTGCTTCTGAACAAGAGATATACGAAGCGTTCACCTATTTCTTAGAAAATATAGAGTCGTTTGACCCACGGTCATTCATAGAAGAAAATTTAACATTAGAGTCCAGCGCTCAAAAATTTGTTGAAATACTGGAGAGCACAAGTGACAAAAAGAATTAGTTCCATAACGCCTTGCTACAACGGCGGAAAGTATTTAGAAGGCTTTTTAAGTAATGTTACCTCGATGGTAAACCTCGATGAGGTAGAAATAGTCTTAGACCACAACTCCCCCGAGCAATGGGAGATAGATTTGGTTAAAAAATATCAAGAAGAATATCCTGGCGTATTCGTTCACAATGTTAAGAAACATGTGGATAATATCGCTAAGTCTATGAACGATTGCTGGGATCTAGCCACAGGTGAATATGTCGCTATCTGGAATATAGATGATCTAAGGGTTCCTCACTCCCTAAAGTGTCAAGCGGATTTCTTGGATAAAAACCTATCTTACGGAGTTGTTCATGGAAACTTTGTGATAGTCAACAAGTTCGGCACAGGAACAGGACGTCTTGTCGATCACACAGAGTATTGTACTCCGCATGAAGAGCTTACTAGAGGGATGGTCACAGGGCCCTTCTTAATGTGGAGAAAGTCTTTGAAAGAAAAATGCGGAATGTTTGACGAACAGCTTGTCTCAGGTGCTGACTTTGATCTGTCTGTAAGGCTCGCCGCAAACACTAAAGTTGGAGTCGTTAATGAAGTCCTCGGCGCGTATCTTGACGAAGGGCAAGGAGCTAGCACAAGACCCGATAATAAGCAGCCTCTTGAGAGAACCGTTATAGAATTAAGGTACGGCATTTTCGACAAGCTAGACCCCAGATACATAACGGAAGCCAGAGAAAAATACAACATCCAAGAGCTAAAGTGGGACGATACTAACCACAACGTTTCATCGCTTATACCAAAGTTCGGTGACTTTTTGGAAAAGAACGGTGAAGGCCAAGAGCCTGAGCGATAAACAGGAGAAAAAATGAGCAAAATAGAGTTAAGCGAGGTGGATATCGACCCTATCTTTGGATGGAGAATAATGCGATCACAATCGTGGTACTGGAGTAATGCTTTGAGCTATATTGGTCAAACTTCTGAGATCAATCCAGGCCTAAAAGATGTTTATCAATTTGGGGTGGCAACCGGACAGGGGCTAAGACATATCGCCAAAAAAATAAAAACTGTTGATGGATCGCCTGCTGTAGAAAGTTTTCACGGTTTTGACGTTTTCAGTGGAATGCCAGAAGAAGAAAAAGAGCCTGTCTTTGAGGTGAATTGGGTCGGCGGCCAGTTTAACGAGCTTGAAAGAAGAAATGTCGATTCTGTTGAAAAAGTCGTACAGGCTCTTCATGAAGAGTGGAAAGCGGAGAATGAACAGCCTCTTTACATTTACGATGGTCTGTACAAGGATTCTTTGCCACGCTTGGAAACCGAAGGAAAGCTTGGTAACATGAAACCAGCCTTGGTTGTGCATTTAGACTGTGATTTGTACACTAGCACTGTTGAGGCTTTAGAATTCATGTATTCAAACCAGCTTGTCCAACCTGGGACAATGCTTATATACGATGATTGGGGCGGAACAAAAAGCTGGCAGCAAGCTCACTCTGGTGAAAGTCGAGCCCATAAAGAAATGACAATTAAGCACGGGGTTTCCTACCACCACTGTTGGCAATTTGGTGTTTCTCATCCTAATAATAACTGCCCTGAAAATATCCAAAGGGTTTACATAGTAAAAGAAGTAGGAGGCAACCCGACTCTTGACGCAGAAATAGAGGGTACGATAGTTGGTAGCTGTGCAAATACTCTTGTTGACGTCAATAGCGAGGTACCTTTTACGCCACAGCCATGGCCAGAAGGATACTAAGATGAAAATTGTCGGAATACTACCTGTTAAAAATGAAGAATGGATTTTACCCACATTCTTGTCTAATGTTATGCCAATCGTTGATGAGCTTATAGTCATCGATGACGGTTCAACAGATAATAGCAGAAAGATCTTGGAGGAAGCCGGTGCCACAATAAAAGGTTATGAGGACACCGAGAAACTTAAGGGCGGATGGCCTTGCGGGCTGATAAGAAGTCACCTCTTTAGATACGCCAGGGAAGCAGGCGGAACTCATTTTCTGTGTTTAGACGCAGATGAAACGTTTACGTCTAACTTTGTTCCTATTGCTAGAGATGTTATTTCTCAACTAAAGCCAGGAGAAAAATTGGCTATGCACTGGCTTGCTTTATGGGCGAGCTATAAGCACTTTCGTCATGATCAAACCGTGTGGAGTAACAATTGGAAAGACTTTGTGGTCTGTGATGACCCATCACTTGAGTATGATTACAACTATATGGCAGAAGGTCGTACTCTGGGAAGTAACGAAGGTACTTGGCGAAAGCTGCCAACAGAAGCCGGCGCAGTGATGCATTATCAGTTTTCTGCTTTAAACAACTTTTTGCTTAAGCAAGCTTGGTGTCAGTGCGGCGAGCTGGTCCAAAAGCCAGGCCAAGCAAAATCTATCAGGGGAAAATACTCCATAACTCTACTGACAAATAACGTGTATGTTGCAGAGATGCCCCCTGCATGGTACGACGGAGTTCCTATCCCTGATGTCCCTAACTTCGATCCTACGTGGGATGAGAAGTGGTTTATGAGGAAAGACCTTTTACCGGGATTGATGAAGTATTTTGATGACTATGGAGCTGAGTATTTTCATGAGCTAGACATCTGGCATATACCTCAGCTAACAGAGCGTTATATTAAGGAAACAGGGAAAGAGCCTCGCTAAAGGAGAGACTTATGACAAAGAAAAAAATAGCTTTTATCAAGTTTGGTGGTCTTGCTTGCGGTGGCACTGAAAAACACCTACAGACCTTGGCTAAAAACCTACCACCAGAACAATTCGAGGTTACGTACTTTTATTGCGATGCAGCCCCCTATCTTGGAAGTGACTTTAAGCACATAGACACAGACCCATTTAGGAAGTCTTATCTTGAAGATTCTAGCGTAAAGTTGGTCAAGTTTGATGTGAAGTATAAAGACGTCAGAGTTCCAACACACGATTGGGTTGAAACAAATTTTTGGGATGTTTTTGACGAGAACGAATTTGACATAATTCAAACAGGTAGATCTGGCCATCCAGAATATCCTTTTACACATATCCATAACACACCCATAGTCGATTCTTTACACTTACCAGGACACATGGAGAACAAGAGTAATGTAGCAAAAACAGTCCTTGTGTCACCAGAACAAAGAGACATTTGGGTAAAATTAGGTGGGATAAAAGAAAATTGCATGGTTATCCCTAACGCTATTGAGATGCCAGAAGTTGCTGGAGATTTGAGAGAGGAACTCGGCATTTCCAAAGACACCCCAATTGCAGGAATGCATCAACGCCCGGATGACGGTATATTTTCTGTCGCCTTGATGAAGTCATTTTCATGTAACAAGGATGAAGACATTCACCTCATTGTTCTTGGAGGGTCCGATCTCTACAAACAACACGCTGCTTATGAAAAAATACCTTCTGATAAAATAACTTTTTTGCCACCGACAGGTGATGTTGAGTATATTCACAGGTTTTTGAATACTTTGGACTTTTATACGCACTGCAGAAAAGACGGAGAACAATGCTCAACAGCTCTTATGGAAGCGATGTACCACGGCCTTCCGATAATCGGCCATCCTGCTCCATCAATGGGTCACGAAATACAAATTGGTAACTCTGGCTTTATTTGCCACAGCAAGGAAGAGTACTCGTCCAAGATATCACTGCTCGCTCATGATGAGAAAGAAAGGAAAAAGCTGTCTGATCTTGCTAAAAAACGTTACGACGAAAATTATTCACTTCGTTTTGTTGTAGATTCCTATGTAAAGCTATATAATTCTATAGTTTAAGGAAGATATGATAGTAGCCAAATGCCCGCTAAGGATCGGTCTTGTCGGCGGATCATCAGACCTGCAGTCGTACATTGACACTCACGGGATTGGTGCGGTAGTAAACTTTAGCGTTAACCTCTACACTTACGTCACAATTTCTAGAGATGTAAGGGGGTTCAACACTCACCAAAATAGATATATCGTTGGTTACTCAAAAAGAGAAGAATGCAAAACAATCCCAGATATTAGAAATGATGTAGTCCGTGAAGTGTTTAACCATTTTGCTCCTCCTCCTTGTACCACGATGCTGACCACAGATGTGTATTCATCAGGCTCTGGTTTAGCTTCATCATCATCTTACGTCGTGTCTTTGGTGACAGCAGTTAGAGAGCTTCAAGGCCTACCAGCAGATCAGTATACTATTTGCAGAGAGTCGATGTCGATAGAGAGGCTGTTCAATCCTCTCTTGGGGTGGCAAGATACTTTCGGCTGCGGTCTGCCCGGCCTAAAAAGACTTTCTTTTTCTAAAAATGCTCCCCCAAAAGTAGAAAACTTGAATACCAGTATTTTTGATGATTTAGAAATATATCTTTATCCGACAGGTGTAAGCAGGTCTTCAACGAAAGTGTTAAAGACAATAACAGTTCCGCCGACTACGACATTAGTTGACTTAGTTGATGACATGACTTTGGCGATTAGAAGAGGAGATGTTAATTCGTTTTCTAAGATTATGAAAGACGGATGGCAGCTGAAGAAGTCATCATCTAGTATGATTTTGAAAAATCCAAAAGTAAAAAATATGGACGATGAATTGGAGAATGCGCCGAGCGTTCTTTGTCATAAGTTGTGCGGAGCTGGAAACGGCGGTTTCTTTCTGTTCTTTAAACTAAAAAACAAGAGCATGAAAATACCTGACGGGGCGATTAGAATAAATGTAGACTATAGCGGCGTTAAGGCAATTCGTTTATAAAGTGCTTTTTGCTGCTAAATTAACGTAGGAGTTAGAGTGCGTTCATTAGTTACCGGTGGTGCTGGTTTTATTGGAAGTCATGTCGTAGACATGTTATTGGAAGCTGGCCATGAAGTAGTTGTTGTAGATGACGAAAGTGGCCAGGCCTCTGACAGATTTCATTGGCAAGCAGCAACAAAGAATTACAAACAAGACGTTACAGACTTTACAGCAATGAGTAAGATATTCGAGGCTCATAAGTTTGACTATGTATTTCACTTGGCTGCAAAAACAAAGATAGTTCCAGCGATGGAAAATCCACCACCAACCTTAGGTGAAAACTATATTGGGCTTTTGAACATTCTAGAGCTTTCTCGAAAAAGCGAAGTTAAGAGAGTTATTTTTTCATCGTCGTCTTCCGTGTACGGCGATGGCCCAATGCCTTCTAAAGAAAAAGACCCCGCGCAGTGCTTAAACCCCTATGCACTTAGCAAGTTCCACGGTGAGTCTCTTTGTAAGCACTACTCTAGTGTTTTCGGCCTTGATACGGTGTCTCTAAGGTACTTTAATGTTTTTGGGGAGAGAATGCCTGAGAGAGGCCAGTACGCCCCGGTAATAGCCATCTTCTTAAGACAATTAAGAGATGATAAGCCTCTTTCTATTGTTGGCGACGGTGGTCAAAAAAGAGACTTTGTATATGTCAAAGATGTTGCCGCCGCAAACGTTAATGCTGCATTTTCTGAGCTTAAGTTTAGCGGCCGTATTTACAACGTAGGCCACAACTCGATGGTTAGTGTAAATGAAATAGCTGATCTTATTTCTGAAAAAAGAGTGTATCTTCCCGAAAGAGATGGCGATGCCAGAAATACCATGGCTTCTATAGAGAGAATAAAATCAGAATTGACATGGCAGCCAACAAAGGATGCCATTACATGGGTAAAGGAGCATGTCAAATCATGAGGCACTTAGTTTTAGGTTCAGCCGGCCAGATAGGCGCACCTCTTTGTGAATTTATAGAGAAGCAAGGGGATGAAGTATTGACATTTGATATTGTTGATGACCCGGGTCAAGACTTAAGAATTTATAACAACGGCTTTCTAAAAAGGGAAATTAAAAAATGCGATTTTGTGTATTTTCTTGCGTATGATGTCGGAGGATCCAGGTACCTTGAGCAGAACCAAGACAAGCCGCACTTCATAATGAACAATATCCAGTTAATGCAGAACACATTTCTAGAGCTTGAGCGGCACTCAAAGCCTTTTCTATTTGCCTCTAGCCAAATGGCCGACATGAAGCATTCTACGTATGGTGGGTTGAAGTTCATTGGTGAAAGAATGACAAAGGCTTTAGGTGGCACTATCACGAGATTTTGGAATGTGTATGGTCCTGAGAGAGATCTTGATAAAGCACATGTGATAACAGACTTTGCGCTCAAGGCCATGAGAGAAAATAAAATAGAAATGATGACAGACGGAAATGAGACTCGTCAATTCCTCCATGCCGAAGATTGCTCTCGAGCCCTTTATATGATCAGCAAAAATCCTGCAAAGTACAGCGGTCTTTCCCTGGACGTTACTAGCTTTGAGTGGACTTCAATCAGGGAGATTGCTGAGGTTGTTTCTAAAATTTGTGGTAACGCGCCTGTGATACCGGGTACGAAAGAAGATACAGTTCAAAAGCTTGTTGATATACCTCCTGATAAAGAGATACTACAATACTGGACTCCTAACCTGACCTTAGAGCAAGGTATCAGAAACGTTGTCGCTTCGATAGAGGAAATGCATGGAAAAGTATTATGACTATGACATAGAGAAATACAACTTTGTTTCTCTTTTTCAAGAGCTTTTTGAAAGACAAGATCTGCAAAGTTTGCATTTAGACCTGGATAAAGAGTATGATTTTTTCAGTGAGCCCGGTTCAGATTCTGACACAAAGTTTCACAGAGTTTTTTATGACAAAATGCGAGCCGGTTGGCCTGAGTTCTTAGAAAAGTACCAGCTTTTTATCAAAGAGTTTGTGGCTCCGCTGGTTGGTGCAAAAGATGAACTAATATATCAAAAGTGGCCTTCCTTTCGGGTACACCTTCCAAACAATGTAGCTGTAGGCGGATGGCATAGAGATGGGGATTACAATCACCCTTCTGGTGAAATAAACTTTATTGTTGCTGTTACCAAGATGTTTGAGAGCAACACAACAATAGCTGAAAGTGAACCTGGAAAAATGGACTTTCGACAGTTTGTTTTAGACCCTGGGCAGATTGTGAGATTCAACGGCAATCAGTGCATTCACGGTAACCTACCAAATATGACAGGTGTAACTCGAGTCAGCTTTGATTTCAGAGTAATGTTGCCAGACAGCTATGATGATTCGCATAAGCTCAAATCATTGAGCAAAGGCAATAAGTTTTTGATTGGCCACTATTATGAGGTTATGAAGATATGAGGATATTGGTAACAGGTGGAACCGGCATGGTTGGGAACGGGTTTAGCAATCTTGAGACTGATCATGAAATTGTGAGAGTGGGCTCAAAAGATTTTGACTTAACATCATGGCACGAAACACAGTTAATGATGGTCAAGTGCAATCCGGATGCTGTTATACATCTGGCTGCAAGAGTCGGGGGAGTCAAAGGAAACACAGATTATGTGGCCGATTTCTATCATCAAAACATAATGATAAACTCAAACGTTTTACAAGCGTCTAAAAACTTAGGCGTCAAAAAAGTGGTCTCCTTATTATCTACTTGCGTCTACCCTAATGAAGTAACTTACCCCTTGACTGAAGACCAGATGCACAACGGAGCTCCGCACGACAGCAACTACGGCTATGCTTATTCTAAAAGAATGTTAGACATTCATTCTAGAGCTCTAAGGCAACAGTACGGGTGCAACTACATTTGTGCGATACCAAACAATTTGTACGGCCCACACGATAACTTTGATTTAGAAAACGGTCATGTGATACCAGCGATAATGAGAAAAGTTTGGGAATCTAAAACAACCGGAAAGCCTCCAATCTTTTGGAGCGACGGATCTGCTTTAAGAGAATTTACCTACGCTCCAGACTTGGCACATATTCTTCTTCACCTATTAGAGAAGTACAACGATCCAGAGCCTGTTAATATTGGTATAACAGAAGAAAGAAGTATTGCTTCTGTGGTGAACTTGGTTTGCAAAAACCTTGGTTACGATGGAGAAATTATTTGGGATGAGACAAAGCCTGCCGGTCAGTTTAAGAAACCAAGCAGTAATGACAGACTAATATCCACTGGCTGGAACGCCAGTTCTTATACATCATTTGAAGAAGGTCTACAAATGACATGCGATTGGTTTGTAGAAAATTATCCAAATGTGAGAGGAATGTAATGAAAACAGCACTAGTTACCGGAATAACAGGACAGGATGGTTCATACCTCGCTGAACTTCTTTTAGACAAAGGTTACAGAGTAGTTGGCTTAAAGAGAAGAACGAGCTTGATATCTACAGACCGTCTGGATCACATCTATGACAACCCGATGTTTTGTTTAGAGTATTATTCTTTGCACGATCCTACGACGTTGTATGGCTTGCTTGAAAAATACGAGCCTGAAGAGTTTTACAATCTCGGCGCCCAGTCCCATGTGAGAGTGTCATTTGATGTTCCTTTGGAGACAGTTGACACAATCGCGATGGGAACTTTACGAATACTTGAAGCCATACGATTTGTCAATAAAGACATAAAGTTTTATCAGGCATCATCTTCTGAAATGTTTGGAGACAATCCTCAGCATCCTCAGGATGAAAGCACCCTGCTAATGCCTGCTAGCCCGTACGCTTGTGCTAAAACTTTTGCTCACAATCTTTGCAGAAATTATAGAGAATCCTACGGAATGCATATATCTAGCGGAATACTTTTCAATCACGAATCTCCTCGTCGTGGTGAAACGTTTGTAACAAGGAAAATAACTCTTGCAGCTGCCAGAATAAAGTTAGGTCTGCAGGAGAAGTTGTATTTAGGAAACCTGTCTGCAAAGAGAGACTGGGGGTTTGCGGGCGATTATGTTGACGCAATGTGGAGAATGCTACAGCAGGATAAGCCCGATGATTACGTAATTGCAACTGGGGAAACTCACTCTGTGGAAGAATGGCTTCATGAAGTCTTCAACGAAGCCGGTTTGCCAGTCGATGAAAATGTAGAGATTGATGAAAGACTATTCAGGCCCCATGAGGTTCCTCTGCTGCTAGGAGATCCAGCAAAAGCAAAAGAAAAGTTAGGCTGGGAACCCAAGACGAAGTTTGCAAATTTGGCAAGCCTTATGTATATGAGCGATTTTAAGCTTGCGCAGCAAGAGCTTCAAAAAACAGGAAGGCATCCTTCTCCAGAAGCCTGGATACCAGGTCAAAAGATGAAATTCAAAAGGTGATTTATGAGTAATCCTGCGCCAGAAGATATTGCGTTTCCAACAGGTAAGCCACATGTTTCGTTCTCAGAGGTACGAGTTTGGAAAGAGTGTCCGCATCACCACAGGCTGGTCTACATTGACAAGGTTGCCAAAGACGAACCGTCACCATATCTTTCTTACGGTTCTGCTCTACATGATGGAATAGAAAATTTTCTTAAGACAGGTGTTATGGACATTGAGTGCGTGCTTGAGAACATCCGACAAGAGTGGGAGAAGCATGGCTTTGATAGCAAAGAGTGGATTCAGGCGCAGGCCGATCACAGGAAATCTCAAGGCTGGAAACCAAAGGCTCATGATTACCTTGATTCGTGGTTACAGTGGGCAACAACTTCGTTAACCGATCTTCCTGAATTTCTAAAAGAAGAGTTTGGGGATTATGAGGTCATATCAGCGGAGGAGCAGTTATACGAATTTTTTCCAGGATATGACATTTTCTTTAAGGGTTTTATCGACGCTTTGCTGAAAGTCAACATCCGTGGTAAAGAATACTATTACGTTATCGACTGGAAAACAGCAGGAGATAAGGGGTGGTACGCTAGCAAAAGAAGAGATATTCTAACTTGGGCCCAAATCGCTTTATACAAGTCTTTCTGGATGAACAAGAATGGAAAAAACACGAAAGAAGTAAAGTGCGGGTTTGTTCTTTTGAAACGTGGTGGCAAACCTGGAAACTCTTGCGAACTGGTGAAGGTTTCTGTAGGACCGAAGGCTGAAGAAAATGCTTTGTCAATTTTAAGAAGCATGGTCAAGACAGTTAGAAGAGGTATCTTTTTGAAAAATAGAAATTCTTGCAGGTTTTGTGAGTTCAAAAGTACCTCTTATTGCCCAGGATGATATACTTGCTTGCGATTTTTAATATGATTAACATCAATAAAGAGGACTAGATGACAGAGAAAAAGAAGTATAAAGTGTTAATGCTGTCAGACCATGCTTTGAGCACTTCAGGAGTTGGATGCCAGTCCAGGTTTTTGATAGAAGGTTTGATCAAGAAAGGATGCTGGAGCTTCCGGCAATTTGGGGCAGCGCTAAAGCACAACGATTACAACGTTGTTGAAGTCAATCCAGACTTTATAATCAAACCTATTGATGGGTTCGGTGATGCGAACACGCTGAGATTGGCTCTAGCAACAGAAAAGCCTGATGTGCTTTTTATCTTTACAGACCCTCGTTTCTTCACATGGTTGTGGGAAGTGGAAGAAGAAATTCACCAAGTTTGTCCTATAGCTTATTGGCATGTTTGGGATAATCGCCCAACTCCTCTCTTTAATAACGGTTTCTATGCGTCTACCGACCTGATCAACTGTCATTCACACCTTACCTACGAAATGGTGAAAGAGAATTTCCCTGATCGTACAAACTTTATTCCACATGCTTTACCTCGTGAATTGTTTTTTCCACTCCCTGAGAACCAGAGAGCGCAGTGGAGGGAAAAGATTTTAGGCTACCAGAACAAGGATTCTTTTGTCGCATTCTGGGTCAACAGAAACGCAAAACGGAAACGTCCCGCGGATGTCATTTGGGCGTGGAAGAAATTCTTGGATAAGATCCCTGGTAATAATGATGCGATGCTTTTGATGCACACTGACCCTTTTGATCAAGAAGGACCTAACCTGATACAGGTTGCAAGAAATCTTGATGTTTTAGACAGGGTGACCTTTTCTAGAGAAAGGGTTGGGTTTGAGCAAATGAACATTTTGCACAATATCTCTGATTGCTGCTTAAACATATCTTTTGCCGAAGGCTTTGGGCTCGGTACTTTAGAGGCCATGCAAACAGGAACCCCGATTATTGCCGCCAAAACAGGTGGCCTAACAAGACAAGTTGTTGACCACCGCGACGGAACTGAAAACGGAGTCGCATTGGACATTTCTCATAAAACCCTTGTCGGCTCTCAAGGTGTCCCATATATCTACGAAGACTATGTTTCCACAGACGATATAGCTGACGCATTGTTTAAGTTGTATTCTGCTTCAAAAGAAGAAAAAGCCCAGTTAAGCGAAAAAGTAAAAGAATATGTTGCTAGCGAGTTTGACATACAGGATACAATCGACGCTTGGCATAACACAATGAAGAATTTGATAGAAGACTTCAAGGCTGGAAAGAGAAAAGTTAGTCGCTTTGACATAATGGAGTTATAAATTATGAATGTTGTTTTAAGAGGACCGCTTTTGTCAATTAGCGGATATGGCGAGCATTCCCGCCAAGTCTTCCAGTGGGCAGAGTCAAAGGGGTGGAATATTCACTCACAAGTGCTACCGTGGGGCGTAAATCCGTATTACATAAACACGGATGGTCTTGATGGGTTGGTGGGTCGTATCATGGCAACCTCACAACCTCACCCGGCTCATTTGCGTCCGGACTTGTCTTTGCAAATTCAGCTTCCCAATGAGTGGGATCCAAGAATAGCTAAAGTTAATATTGGAATAACAGCTGGTGTAGAAACCACGATTTGTAACCCTGAATGGATTCAACACTGCAGAGCCATGGACCACATTGTCGTTCCGTCTGAGTTTACAAAAAAGATATTCGTCAGCTGCGGCCTGGATGAGTCGCATATCTCTGCTATTCCTGAAGCATTTACCTGCGATTTAGATAAAGCGGGAGGACAGGAAGAGATACTAGAAAAGCTTGACGCTTTACCGACTAAATTCAATTTTTTGGTGTTTGGTCAAATCACAGGACAAGATCCTGAGTCTGACAGAAAGAACACTTTTTACAACATTAAGTGGCTGGCAGAAGAATTTCAGGATGACCCTGACGTTGGCATCATTGTAAAAACGAACACAGGCAGACTTAGCCAGATCGACAGAATGCAATCACGTGATATTTTGAAAGAGTTGATTAGCCAAGTCAAGAAAGGTCCGTACCCCCGCTTTTATCTTGCTCATGGTTTGATGGATGGCGCAGAAATCACTTCGTTGTATGAGCACGAGAGTACCAAAGCTTTGGTCGCTCCAACTAGAGGAGAGGGCTGGGGCCTTCCAATCTTGGACGCTGCCGTTTGTGGGCTACCTGTTATTGCGACAAACTGGTCTGGTCATCTTGACTTTTTAAGCAAAGTAAAGTTTTTATCAGTGGACTACGATTTGGTCTCACTTCCACCGAACAAGATCGACAATCAGATTTTTATGGAGGGTGCCAAATGGGCAGCAGCAAAAGAAAGTCATCTAAAATCTCGACTTAGCAAATTCAGGAAAGGCCCGCAAAAGCCTAAGGAATGGGCTCAAGCAGCTGCTCCAAAGTTAAGAGAGCAATACTCACTGAAAAACATATTTTCTATTTACGATAAGCATTTGGGGAAGGTAATTGACAGGTCTTGAAATTACACTTAGCGTACTTGCGTGCTTATTTTTTGCGAGTACTTGCGTGCTCGCATTTTATGCATACAGGTTTGGTATTACCATTTTGAGAGTGGAGGATGCTGTCGAAGAGTGTCTTGATGTGCTTGATGAAAGATATGCTAGCATATCTCAAGTTTTGGATATCCCTCTCTTTGAAGACAGTCCTCAGATTAGAAAAGTTCATAGAGATATTCAAAAGTCAAGAGATCAAATACTTGTTGTTGCTAATTTGCTGACAGGCGGTGTGATAGAGGACGAGGAAGAGTAGATGCCGAAAAGAAAGATAAGAAGAAATCCTGGAAAGAAAAGAAACATGTACTTCAATAAAGACACTCAAGCGTCTATCGAAGCATATCAGAATTCTGATAACCAAGATGAAAAGGAAAAGATTTATAGAAAAGAAATAATGCCAGCCTTTGAGCAGTTGTCAGAAAGTCTTATCTACGTTTACGGATTTAACTCTCCTTACGAAAGTGTTGCTTCTATGAAGGGTGATTGTGTTGCTTTTCTTTACGAGACTATCCACAAGTGGGACCCAGCTAGAGGAACCAAGGCTTTTTCTTACTTTAACGTCGTCGCGAAGAACTGGCTTATTATTCGGTGCAGGAACGCAAAGAAAAATCACCAGCGACACGTTTCGTTAAGTGATATGTCAACTCTTTCTGCCAAGGATAAGGCTACAATCGCCAATCAGAAAGTCGCTCCATCTCCCCAAGAAATAATGGAACAGGCAGAAAAAATTGACAGAATTTTTGAGGTTATTGACCAAATAGACGCCAGAGTCAAAAAGCCAAATGAAATTCTCTGTGCCAAGGCAATAAGAACAGTTTTTGAAAATGTTGACAATCTAGACTTTCTAAACAAAAGAGCGATATACGTATATGTTCGAGAGATATCTGGCTTGACATCAAAGCAGCTCTCGGTATCAATGTCAAAAATAAGAAAGTATTATAAAGAGATCGTGCATGATGATAGGATAGTGGACTTACTTTAGGAGAAAAAATGAGTAGCAAAATAGAAGATGCTGCAAAAGACCTTCAGAGCGTAGAGAAAAAGCTTGAAGAATTTGCGGAAATGTTGTCGAAGATTGACCATGCTGACTCAAAAAAGAAGTTACTATGGAAAGAGATTTACGAAAACGCCACTCTAGACAGGCAAAATGCTCATATTCTTTTTGTGGAGGCCTACACTACTATGAGCCAAGGTACCACAGAGCATGCGACTCTCGGTTCCACATTGACAAAGTATCTAGAAAGAATGAACAAGTCGAACGATCAGCTGCTAAAGCTAGCTGAATTAATCTCCAAGTCTGAGAGCGAGCATGCCTCAATAAACGCAGATGACTTATTCTCACAAATACAGAAGGGTGACTAAATGGCACGTGGTTCAGGTACAGATGCAGTAGCCCAACAGGCGAATCCTACGGCTACCACAAACCCTAACACTGATGCGACTGCAAATCCCACTCAGATATTTAACAGAGCTGTTGTCGTCGAGGTCTTGTATGATTTAAGTGTATTTACAGAAGAAGACTTTGAAGAAATGCAGGGCCTTATCGATTCTCCTGACATGCTCAAGACCGCGCCTAGAAACTCCATTATTTGCCGCTTAATAACAGGAGGTGCTGATAAAAAAGCACCGGATGCTACCGAAGCCCCAACAGAAGAAGAACAGGCAGAGGCTGAAGAAAATGAAGAAACTCTTGAAGAGGGAGAAGTGATAGGCGGAGTTGGTATACTTTGCTATCCGTTCTTTCCTCCGCACCTTTGTTTTCCTGTCAAGCCAGGTGAGCAAGTTTGGGTTGTGCAAGACTCTCCAGACACTCCTACTAAGATACAATACTGGATGTGTAGGATTCCTGAACCAGCACAAGTTGATGACATTAATTTCACTCATGCCGATCGTAAGTTCGCTGGTTCTCTAGCTCAACCAACAGCAAAAGAAAAGGCTGAAGAAGCGCAAGCAACAGAAGCCGAAACAGGCGATGCTATTGTAAGCACTGAAGTTGCCGCAAACCAGCAAGATCCTGAAGCTCAAGTCTTAAGTGATAATCCGCCTTCAATGCAATTTGATAAGAACTTCGACGGCATTGACGATAGAGTTTTTGGTTTCCCAAATGGTACTGGAGAAGAAGACGGATTTACGCTAAAAGAGGAGGAGGCCTACGAAGAGCTCGTCAACGTGGCCATCGCGTATGACCAGTTCCACAGGCAGCATGTTCCAAGGTTCACCAAACGGCCTGGAGACATGGTTCTGCAAGGTTCAAATAACACGCTGATTGTCTTAGGAGAGCAAAGAGGCTGGGGTAGAAACATCTCAGACGGTGTGACCTTGAATGCTGCTTTTGAAGCAGAATTTTCCAACGCAACTTTTGATGAAAGAACAATAGACCAAAGAAAAGAATTTCCCTGGGGAAGCATTGATTTAGTAGCAGGCAGAGGCCGCCATGACTGGAGGCTGAGAAACAAAACAGAAGAGATGCCGCCGATAATGACAGCGCCAAGGTGCATTTTTAACACCCCCGGCGAACGACCTATGGTGTCTGGTCACCGAGAAAAATGGGTGGAGGTCAACAAGAATCCGCAGGCCAATAAAAAAGCTGAGCTAAATCGACTAGACGCTCCTGCGGAAGGGGATCCAGATTTTGCTTATGATGCGGCCAGAGTGTGGATAAGCCACTCGGGCGAGCCAGACCAGCTCTTTAATCTTGACACTCCAGGTACAACTCTTCCAACAAGAATAGGTCCAGAAGGTGAGGATCTCCAAGTTAAAACGCAAGTCGACTATCCTTCCAGCGTTGTAACAAAAGGAGACGAAATTCGAATAATTGCTAGAAAGCTAGAGGCCGACAATCCAGTTGACGGTTCACCAGAAATTAACGGTTCGATCAGGCTTATAAAGCAAGGTACTCCAGATGACGATATGGCGTGCATATACATCTTGGCAGACGGCACAGTACAGATAAGCGGGTCTAAGATATATTTAGGAAGGCACCCGGATGACGGTGGAAAAGGTGGTGGCCCAGCTGATGGTGAATCGCAACCTTACATCATGTACCAAGAATTTCAAAATCTTATGAATGCCTTGTGTGATGATGTAATAGCTTTTTGTGATACAGTCTTAGGTCACGTGACACCTGGATACGGAGCTCCTTCGGTTCAGATCAACTCAGCAGCTGCCAAGCTTAAGGCTGCAATGGCTGATCGTAAAGGTCAGGTACCGAGTGTGCAATCAGAAAGAATTTTTGGCGAATAGGAGGAAACATGCCATTATCAGATGCAGTATTTACATTAAAAGAAGACATTCAGTTAGCGCTCAATGACGCTGGTGCCTCAATAGCAAACGGCGCTGAGGATGGAAAAACACCAGAACAGATCAACAAAAAGCTGGCCCTTGACCTTTCAAATGCGATCCATGCCTACACCTTATCAGCGGTTGTGGTGACTCAAGTTGTGACTGTTCTCGCAGGGTTAGCGGCTCCTCTTGCGCCTACAGGTGTGGCAGGTGTGACCGGCGCTGGCATGGGGACAGGTACTGGTAACTTGTTATGACTGGACATGCGTAACTTAGCTCATTACTATTTCTGCAAGCAAATACTTAGTATGGGTGGTTTATCATGGCTGTAACAAGAAGAGCAAATTCAAAAGCATACGATTTTAAGTCGATAGGTACAACTTTCACAAAGAAAGCAGAGCTTGATTCGAGAAACAATCCAGTTGCACCTCCAGTCGGTATCGCCACTCCTGTGGCTCTATCGGATCTGGGGCCAAACTTTTTGAAAATGAGAACTGATTTTGCTTCCTCTATTCATGATAACCTGATTAATTTGATATTGACAAACCACGGTGAAAGACTTGGGCTTCCCTTTTTTGGAGCTAATTTAATGGAGCTTGCGTTCGAAATGCAGAACGACGACGGCGCTCAAGAAGCAATGTTCAGAATCTCAGAAGCCTGTCGGAAGTTTATGCCTTACGTCTCTTTGGATACTTTTGAACCAGTTGTCGAATTATTCGAGAATAAGGAAGTGGCAAAAGTCGGAGTAAAGATCACCTATAGCGTGCCTAGAATTAAGGTCCGAAAACGCGGTCTTGAAATCATCATTTTTAGCGCAGGGTAGAAAATGGCAATAAACGCAAAAAAAGACCTTAAAAACATTACGCAAAAGAATTATCTTGACAAAGACTTTGCAGCTTTTAGAAATTCTTTATTTTCTCATGCCAAACTATATTTCTCAGAAAAGATACAGGACTTTTCGGAAGCAAGTCTTGGCGGACTTTTGCTTGATTTGGCTTCTTACGTTGGTGATACTATGTCCTTTTATATGGACCACCAATTTAACGAGCTTAATTGGGCGACAGCAATAGAGATCAAGAACATACAAAAGCATTTAAGAAATGCTGGAGTAAAAGTTCACGGCGCTACACCTTCGGTGGTGATGCTAAAAATCTATCTTGAGATACCGGCAGAAACCATAAATGGCACGACTGCTCCGAAAGCCTCGCTTTTACCAACCATCCAGGCTTTATCAACATTTACTTCAAACGACAACATCCCTTTTAACCTTCTGGTAGACCTGGACTTTTCTGAGAAAGATTCTGACGGAAATTACCTGTACGAAGCTGTGGTCGTCGAAACTGATGAAGCGGGTGTCCCGACTTCTTATGTTGTAATTAGGGAGGGCCTTTGCTTATCAGGTGTCAGAAAACAATTCACTGCTGTGATTCCAAACATACACCAGCCCTTTAGGACTCTTACTCTTCCAGACGAGAACATAACCGACATTATTTCTGTAAAAGACTCTGACGGAAATCAATACTATCAAGTCGATTCGCTATCACAGGATACTGTCTTCAAGAAAATAATAAACATTCAAGATGATAGAGACATTGTTGGCTTTAATCTGGAGCCGATCCCGGCTCCTTATAGGTTTATCCGAACTTATGATTACAATACAAAGCTAACCTCGATTCGGTTTGGTTCAGGAAATGCTCAGACTCTTGATAACGATATAATTCCAGATCCTTCAGAGTTAGCTCTTCCGCTTTATGGTAAAAACACTTTTTCTAGATTTACGATAGACCCAAATGCCATGCTTCAAACCCAGACGCTTGGAATATCTCCTCGTAATACGACTTTGGTTATAACCTACCGTGCCGGTGGTGGGTTAAAACATAATGTTTCCTCAAACACTATTAGAACAGTTACTTCACTTTTCATGTCATTTCCAAATTCTGCATCGCAGGTCGAGTCAGCAGCTGTAAGAGCTTCAATAGACTGTTCCAATCCTTTGCCTGCTCTTGACGGTGACCGAGCTCCAACGATACAAGAGCTTAGAGCTCTCATACCTTCTAGCAGGGCTGCCCAATCAAGAATCATCACTAAAGAAGACCTTATCGCTAGAATATACACACTTCCCAACCAATTCGGCAGAGTGTTTAGGGTAGGGATCAGGCCAAACCCGATCAACTCATTAGCTTCCCAAATCTTCATTGTTTCAAGAGACAAGAGGAAAAAGCTAAAAATGTCTTCTGACACGCTAAAGAAAAATTTAAGATCTTACCTTAACGAGTTTAGAGCTGTAAGCGATGCCTATGACATTCTTGATGCGCGCATTATTAATTTCGCTGTGAATGTTGATATTGTTGCTCACCCCGATTCTAATAAGTCACAGGTTGCGCAAACAGTCATAAATCGCCTAAGCATACTTCTCAAGACTGAAAACATGCAGATCGACCAGCCGATAGCCTACGCAGATATCATCAACACTATTCTGAACAGCGAGGGTGTGATATCGATGGTGGATGCCAAGTGTGTAAACTTGACAGGCGTAGTAGAAGAAAGAAGGTACAGTGATGTGTCGTTCAGCGTCGATGGAAACACCTTTCAACAAATGATCGTCGGCCCACCGGGCAGCATATTCGAGCTTAAGTTTCCGAATAAAGACATTATAGTTACAGTGAGATAAGAGATGTTTTACATTTTGACAGCTAGTTCTGATACCTACATCACAAACAAGATTATTGACAACAAATTTAGGGCGACAGATGGCAACGTAGGTCGTGCCGGAACTCTTGACTTGTTTAAGCTTTTTGATGAGTCATCTTTTATTTCGGCTTCCAATCGGGTCACTTCTTCTGTAGATGAGCTTTCAAGAATTCTTATCAAGTTTGATTATGATGAGGTTGCAAAGTTAACTTCATCATCTTTGGATATGAACCACCCCTCATTTAACGTAAAGCTTGAATTATTTGAGGCTGTTCTGGGCGCCCCGGTTCCGAAAGATTTTGCGATAGTGGCCTATCCGCTATCCAGGTCTTGGCAGGAAGGTTCAGGCAGAAACATTGGAAACTTTGCAGACGTGGATGCCGCGAACTTTTTTACTGCCTCCTATGGCACTGACGGAGTGCAGCTGTGGAACACTTCCGGTTCTGCTGCTCGAGGATTTATGGGCGATGATGGTATCGACTACATGATTAGCGGTACAGTCGGCAGCGAGGTTCTAGATTTCGGATCAACGCAGTTTTTTGATGAAGGACCTGGGAAGCTTTCTCTCGACGTAACAAAAGTCGTTTCAGCTTCAATTGCAAACATCTTACAAAATCATGGATTTCGTATTTCCTATAGCGGCTCTTATGAAAATGACAGAAAGACAAGGTTTGCAAAGCGCTTTGCTTCACGTCATGCAAGAGATGTTACAGTCAACCCACGTCTAGTTTTTACTTGGGACAACAGCATTCAGGACAAGCACAGAGGTTTGCTCTTTAACGTTTCATCAAGTCTTTTCTTACGAAACTTCACGTCTGGTCGACCAGCAGACCTTGTAAGTGGCTCGTCATTGACTAAGCTAAGAGGACAGGATTGCATTCTACTTCGTTTTGTGTCCGCGTCCGGAGACACAACACACGAATCAAGCATTTATGTAACTGCTTCTCAACATACCGGTAGTACAACAGGCGCTGGAATGACAGGAGTTTACTCAGGCACGTTTAACCTTAGTCGGTTTGATAGTAGCTTTTTCGAAACGTTGAAACATAACGATTCGATCGTGCTCAAAGAGATATGGTCTTCCTTAGACGAAACAGTTGGCTTCTACACCGGTTCGATCTTGGTTAGTAAGACAGAAAGGACGACTGGTGGGTTTTCGAATCGAAGACTACTATTCACACCTATTGGGGTCCAGGAAGAATACGAGAAGGATACAGAGGCTACCATGAGGTTCTTTGTGGAAGACCTCGATAAAGACGATAATCAGCAAGCTTACAAGCTTCCAAGAAAAGCAGAGTCCATCATTATCGATGAAGCCTACTACAGAATAAAAGACGTTCAGACTGGAAAAATTATTGTTCCGTTTGATAAGACTCGCCAGTCGACTAGAATATCTACAGATGCAGAAGGAATGTACGTACAATTTCTAACAAATGGGCTCCCCAAAGGTCGACAACTGACAGTGGACATATTACTTGTAGATCGAGGAATGGAGAAGCTCATTAAGATGAATGACGTCAACTTCAGGATTGTTTCGTAATGAGTAAAGGTAGAGTATTTAGCGGCCAGAGACTGTTTACACCAAAGGTAATTAGAAGATTTACAAATTCTTCTGGCGTTTTGCGTGGCCAGACTCAGGATTCGCTTTCAGGTTCTACGGAGCCGATGTCCGTTACAGGGTCATTTCGCTTCGATCCTCCTGGGTCACCTCTCAAGTCAACCCAACAGCTACCCATAGACTTTGATAAGTGGGAAAACCACACTTTTTTCTGTTCAGCTGAGGCGAACACGAATGTTATTTTTGACAAGATAATAAACCGCTTTCCATTTGACGGTACCAAGAAAGAATACGATACGTGGCTTGACGAATTATCAGGGTGGGAAAAGTACGTCTTGGATCGTTACCCCTCGTACACAGGATATCTTACTTTTAGCGGCACAATGGAGTCTGGGCCATTTATTGAAGTCATAGATAAAGCTGGTGTGCTGTTTCCTTCCCTGTCAAGAAAAAACACTGGTGAGACAATTCTAAACCCACAAGGTAAAAGTATCTTTGTAGAGTTGGATTTAGCTCTCCCGCCACAAGCAAATGAAAATCAATTTCTTTTCCATCATTTTTCCGATTCTGGTACCGGATACGCTGCCTACGTTAAGAGTTCTGCAAATGCCACCCACGCACCGGTTTGTTTTGCAGTCGTAAGCGGTTCTGATTTTAGCGAAGCTGAGTATGTCATAGAGAAAGGTAGATTTTTTAATCTGGCATTTTCTTATAACAAGAACCCTGGCGTCAGAAGACTTCAGATAATAAGTGGTAGTCAAATCGTGGCAGAGTCTGGAAGATTTGTCTTTGGAAATATAAACACTCAGGGAAATTCATTGTTGGTCGGTACAGGCTCACAAATCACCACAACTGGTGGGCGACCTGTATTTACCCCCACAAGAACCCTAAGCGGATCTCTCAACAAGCTAAGGATTTTCAACACCGCGAGGAATGCAAACCAATTAAAAAGGTACAACCCTCGCATCATGTTTGCTGATGATGATTCTCTTTTACTTAATATGCGGTTTAATGAACCGACTGGCTCTTACACTAACAACAGCGTAGTGCTAGACCATAGCGGAAACTCTTTACACTCTAGAATCACGAATTATGTAACAGGCGCCAGGTCTGAAAAGCCGTATCCGTCTCTTGTCAGGTTTGAGAACGCCGTTGCTCATCCTGTTCTTTTCCCTTCGTACCCAGACGTTATAACGCTGAACGAAGGCCTCTTAATGAGCGCTAGCCAGTATGATGCCAATAACCCCAACATGATTACGAAGTTAGTGCCCCAGCACTACTTCTCAGTGGCCGCGCAATCAGACTTTAGTGTTGGCGGAAATGAGAACGGAACGCTTTTAGACGGTATTCGTGATGCTTTATCACAGCCCGCAACAACATCTGCTCCAGGCGGAGCCAGGATGGGACAGCCTCAGATTATTTCTTCGCTTCTATTTGTGTGGGCTAGAGAATTTGACGAAGTCAAGCAAATGCTGGACCATGTTAGCAATCTCATTCACATCGATTACGAAAAAAACGAATCGGTTGCCGATCAGTTTTTACCGTTCCTGGCTGACTATTATGGGTTTAAGCTGCCGAACATGTACAGAAACGCATCAGCAGATCAGCTGTTTCACGGTGAAGATGTGGCGGGAGACAATCCAACAGGAAACCTACTGGCCGTTCAAAACGAGATGTGGAGAAGAATTCTTATCAATCTTAGAGACATTTTTTCTTCGAAAGGCACAGTGTACGCAATAAAGTCTTTATTCAGGTCAGCAGGCTTAGACCCTAACAGAATGTTTAGATTTATTGAGTATGGTGGTTCTCCAGAGTTTAGATTAGGAAGCTCCCGACAAAAAATAACAGAAATTTCAACTTTGACAGACTTCTCTGGAAGTATGGCTACACAAAGAGGGGCGGTACAAGCCCAAGGTTTTTATGCTCAGAAGCCTAATCTAATAACTACTTTTCTTTCTTCATCCCGTGTTGAGGCCGGATATCCGCCGATATCTCACGGCGCGACGATGAAAGACAAGAAATTAAGAATTTTAAGAGACGGCACCAGACAAAAAGTCTTTTTCCCTCACGGAATATCGGATAACGTCAACGACGGTTTGCTGACATCAGGAAGCTGGACTGTGGAAGGACGATACCGTTTTCCAGCAAAGATGACTTGGCGCCGACCCCAGAGTTTATTTAGGCTGCACACCACAGGAGCAGGATCACGCTCCGGAGCAGCTGCAAGCCAGCAACCTGTTCTTCTTAACGTCGTAGCAGACCCCAGCAACTATTGCGTAAAGCTTTTCGCCAGACCAGGAAACAACACAGGGGTCTGGCCATTCGCTGCTCCGATGATTGAGCTGGAATTATCTGGCGTAAATGTATTCAACGGAGACAAGTGGTACGTTTCAGCTGGTCGAAAAAGAGCGGACCAGATTGGAAACGCTCTTTCTTCAAGCTACTTCTTAAATGTAGCTCGCCAAGAAAATGGGACGATCAGAGAATTTTACACAACGTCTTCGGTCGTTGCCGAGTCTCACACGGCAGGTAGTAATCTTTTTGAAGAAATAACGACAGAAAACACCAAGGGTGCTTTTGTTGTAATAGGAACACAATCTCTTGGTATAGATTCTAGCATCGGCTATCTGAACAGCCACGCAGAGATTTCCGCTTCATTACCGAGAGTTGTCGATTTTGATGGTAAAGTCGGTCATCTCAGGTTCTTCTCCAAAGCTTTAACAACAAATGAAGTTAAAGAGCATGCTCTAAACTTTAAGTCGTTTGGTGTTGAGGATCCGCTTAAGAACTTCTCTTTTGCGCAATCCGTCTCTGGTTCTTGGAATAGATTAAGATTGGATATAAGCACAGACCAGCCGGTAACCGAGTCCTTAGCGGATGGTACATTAAAGCTAATTGACTTCTCTCAACAATCAAAGATATTGAGATCGCATGTGCCGTACGTTGGCGGCCAGGATCTTCTTAACGGCGCTAACGGTGGTACTTTGTTTACGACAGCTTCAGAGTACGGTGCCTTATTATATGGCTTTGAGACAAACAAGAGCATTGTGAGACCTGAGCGTTTTGATTTTAGCGCCATCTCTTCTTACTACGATGAGGTATCTCAAGACAACAAAGTAAGAGTTGCTGGATTTACAGAAGGGCAGAATCTTTTTGAGCTTGGTGGTTTACCAGCGCCAGTTTACGAGATGCCTAAGGCTTTTGAGCCAAAGGATGATTCTCGTTTTGCCATCGAATTCTCAGTAATGCAAGCTTTGAATGAAGACATAATGCAGATATTCGCGACCCTAGATTCTTTAGACAACATTCTCGGAGCCCCGGAAATGATGTTTGCAGAAGAGTATCCTGGGCTAAGAGACTTAAGAGATGTTTATTTCAATCGATTAACAGATACAGTTAATTACAAAAATTTCTTCGACTTCTTTCGTTGGCTAGATGATTCCTTTGACGTGATGATAGAAAATCTTATACCAAGAAAAACAAATTATCTTGGCTTTAATTTTGTTCTAGAAAGCCACGCTTTAGAAAGGTCTAAGGTAGCACACGGCTACGGTGACGTATATCTTGGTGAAAGCACGAGAAGAAACCTTAAGGGAATTATTCTCTTGAGACAATTAGTTGCCCAAGTTAGGAAGATATAATGGCAAAAACTCCAAGAGTGATGAGTGGAAGCTTGACCAAAGGGTCAACAGCTACGCCTTCTGGATCGATCATATATTCGTACCAGGGAATAAACGCTCGTACAACCACTTCTTACTTTGGCAGCTTGCTACCGCGAATCGGTTCTGGAGATAGACTTAAGCTGTACAAAAGTGGTCAACCCATCTCAGAGAAGTACTTTGACGATGAATCCACCCTAAGTATCGACCCAACGGACATGCGCACCTCAGTGAGCGGTGCATTTTACGAAACCAGAATAGGCTTTGATCTGGAAAGATTAACATTCGGCCAAGCTCCAACAACTCAACAGGGAGAGCCCTTTGCTGATATAAAAGAATTTGACGCTGTTGCGTACTTGACAGACCCAGGCCTGACAATGTGGCCTGTAAATTTGTGGAATCTCGGTACCTTACCTGACCATGAATTTGACGGTGTGATAGAGCCTTTTGATATTCGACGATCGATTTTAGGGGAGGTTGACCTTAGATTTGAGGGACACGCACCCCGAGGCTCTTTGACTGGACCATTTTCTGAGAACCCGTTTGGAAGTACAGAAATAACTGGAGAATGGAAAAAATCTGACAAGCCGCTTTCTCCATTCTTTGACGGGCCAAACCAGCTGGCAAGAGATAGAAATAGAGACTTGCCTGTCGTAGCGCGAATGACGTATGATGAGTCCCAGCTTTATCCATCAACCACCGCGTCTTTTGTCGATCCGAACTCGGCTATGCCATTACAAGGATATCAAGGTCTTGAAAGGGAGCTGCTAAATCCTTTTGTATCGCAAGATTACCATGACGTAATCTATTCAGGGGTAAGAAACCACAACCCTCCCCTGACTTTTATGTCACAATCTGCTTATGACTTAAATGCAGGATGGTCGGCTCGTTCATACACGTACGCAGCTTATCCGAATCTTATCGCTTGGTGGCGGCTAAATGAAGTTCTTCCGGCCACGTTAGCTCAAGATAGCGGGCCTTTTAATTTGACGGGGTCCATTGGCGCCAACATCACTCAATACGCCAGCTTCTTGCCTGGGACAACAACCATTAAAGGTGGACATGTCGCAGACTTCACGGCTCAAAAGAACCTTCTCGAATTCAATGAAGATAGTGCAAGTTTTGTTCAGTTTCCAGGAGGTAACACAGGCACGGGAAGAACATGGGATGAACTGATCGGCGGTTACTACGATCACAATACGTCAACAAGCTACTTGAAAGACTTTAGCATGGCCGCGTGGATTAGGCAACCCTCGTCGACCATGTCGGTCCTGAAAGCGACTATTTTAGAGATAGGCTCTGACAGGAATGCAGTCTTCCCAGCAAACAATACTACCGGAGGATGGTTCGTCGAATTGGATCAGTCCGGTACGGACACAATCAATGTTGGGCGCTACGGTGCCGGAGGGCAGGAAACAATCCAATATGAAGACTTAGGGCCATTCAACGCCGCGGGAAAGGCGTGGATTCACATCGCTTTCACAGCTGAGCTTAGTAAATACGACGAAGCTACTAGCTTTGATAACTTTGTCTGTGTTTACATAAACGGCGTCAAGGCAACTACTTTGGCATCCGGATATCCGTCTTCACAGGGTACTCGTCTTCGAGAAGCTTCCATAACTACAAACGTTGCATCACTCGGTAAGACCATAGACGGTGCCAATACGGGGTTTTACAGAGAGTCTATCGCTGATGTAGCACTTTTCGATAGAGTTATATCTCAGCATGAAGTTGCCGCGATTTATAACGCCACCCTCGGTGGCCCTCGCAGGGTTGTCACTCAACAAGACCCTCTGGAGACTGCTTTAGAAGACTTAAACAGGACATCTTGCGAGAGGTTAACAGACCCGCTGGAAAAAAGAGGCACTAGAGGATTTTACTTTAGCGAAAAAGCTGGTTCAATTGTATACGGTGATTGGTAATGAAGTCTAAGAAAGAAACATTTGTCCCTGATTTGGCTGGATACGTAAGTGGCGATCCAGACCAGGGCCGTATTCGTTACGGCGCCAAGGTAATCAGTAACGTAAGGTTCAATGAATTTGAGCGCGGCAGCGCCGGCGAAGTTTTCATAGACAGAGCTGACGCAAGAAACTCCTACACTTTTCAGGCGGGAATACCTGATTTTTCACTAAAGAGTGTGATGTCAGCAGGGGCTCTTTCTGGTCAAGAAATATATGAGCGACCTGTTGTAACTCACCAAAACTTCGTAGGATCCTCTACTAAGATGAAAGTAGAGTATATTCAGCAGTGCTTATCGTTAGGTGATCGATATCAGCCTGCACGTACATTTGTCCGATTAGCCGATGCCAGTGCAATAAGAGCTGCAGCTCTATCGTCGGGTGGCGCGGGTCGCACAATAATGCTGCGCATCATGATCGATAGCTCGAGAACAGGCACAAGCACAGATTTTGAAGACAAGTCGGTGCTTTCCATCGGCGACAGATCTGGAACCACAAGCTATCAGATCACTGTAACAGGTGACGCTGGTAACAACGACATCAGGCTTAATAGCAGAATAATAGGTACCGGTGGGACTACGTCCTCGATCTCATCTCAAATTTTGACAGCTGGAAAGTGGTATACATTTTTCTTTACTGCGCAAAACGTACCCTCTCCCGGAATTATAAAGGAGATTGCCCACTCGATCAAGTACTACGGTTTGTCAGACGGTGCCGCTATTTCGACTCCAGCGCCGCACACATCACCTGTCACAGGACCCTCCATCGATGAATCAACAGTAAGCATGTTTATCGGCTACGGCGAAGACAACGGTGGTTTGAACCCGGATTACCGCTTAAGCGATTTTGTTAGGGGAGTGCACATTGCTGAAATTGCAATATGGGACGGAATTCTCGAAACTGCTGCGTGCGCGCAAATAGCAGGCTCTCACCTTAAGAAAAACCAATTTGAGTCCGGCATAGATAGCCGTCCGGTTAAGCGAGTGCAACAGATATACGACTCCATGAGCAGCTACCCACGCCAACAGGTAATGGACGGCCAGCGCTTTAAAGATTATCCTGAAGAACGCATCTATGATGCTACCGATGAGATAACATTCGGAGAATTACGCTCCAAACAAATGATGGTATACCCTGAAATGATACCAGCGCTAGCCTATTCTGGGTCTGGAGGAAAATTTTCACACGGCTCATCTTACGGAGACCATGAGCTCATACCGCCATGGCAATGGACTTTTGCCGAGAATGCATTAATTTTCAGTGGGTCAATCGCGGCAGTCTACAGAAACGTAAGAGCAAAAGACGGCCAAGTTTCAGATATTCGCGGCACTCCTTTTAAGTACAAGATGCTTGCGACAGGTGCGAATTTTCCCGGTGTTGCGCACAAAGAGACCAAGCTGCTAAACAGGATCTCCACCGGAGACCCCGCGACAACGAACAGCGTTAACGACGCCCTTGGCGGAGTATCTTCGCCGTTTGATGATTCAAAGGCAGATGGTGCCGAAATTATAAATACTCGTGCTGTTGATCCTGCTGTTCATCCAGGCCTTGACCAGCGACTTGGTGACCTGATTAGAATAGAAATTCCCATCCCAACAGATACTGATTGTATCATGGGAGCCGATCCAACTCAAGGTCGCATCGCGTCAATGGCATACTACAACGCTGAGACAAAGAGCTGGGATCGAAAGTTCATGCCGGGTATCTCTGGCTCTAATGTCAGGTCTGCTGATACGCTAAGCGGTGAATTCGGGCCAGCCAGCAATGGTAACAGCTTTTGGGAAGATGCCAGAAGATTCTTGCTGCATTCCTGCTCGATCGGCTTTGGGGGCACCTCTGGCTTTTCAATATTTACAGATGAGGCCGAGAGAGCTTTGATGGAGCTCGGGTCCAGAGGTCGACCGACTTCAATGTACGGCTTCCCTCATACAGACCAGTACGTCGCTTCACCCCCTTCAACAATCAAGATATCTGATTACATTGATCAACCATTTCTGCTTGAAAAAATGGCAATAGAATTTGAAGCCGAAGTCGAGGAGTCTGGACCATCATCGCTTGCGACCAAGATTAGGACACCAGTTCGCTGGAGAGAAATGAAGCAAGTCATCGCGTTTCGACAAAATGACAGCCTCAATGGAGACTTCCCTGCTGTTGTTAATTACCCATCTGCCTCGATTTATGCAGGCCTCGGTGCAGCGCAAACTTTTCACAGGTCAATGGAAGCTGAGACCTTTACGCAGGTCAATAGGGAAACCGCTCCGATCATAAACGCAACACAGGCTTTTCCTAACGTAGGTGCGACTCGATTCCAGACCTTCCTTCGGGATTCGGGCCTATACGGGTCCCCCTTGGCTTCTTTTTTGAACGCTTCTGCTCATGTCGCCAGTTTTCCGATATTCGTCGGTGGCAGTACAAAACCTGCTTACGCAGACTCTTTTGATATATTCGAGAAGAGAGGAAAGGAACTTGGCCTTAACGACGATCAGGCTAGAAAGTTTTCTCGACAAATGGACTTTACCAGCACCGCCAAAGGCCAAGCAATAGTCGGTGGTGTCGCTGGATCCAATACCGGTAATAATACGGCACCTTGGGAAACCGCTAAAGTTGGCCACACATTCCCGCCGAGCGTCGATAGGCAATTCGCCATTCAGGATACCTCCAATGACCCAAACTCTTGGAGCGGTGGCGCCAGAGTGCACTTCCGCGGAGCTCTGGTTGAAGACGCTTTCGGGCCTACATACGCCTCCAGAAGTGAAGCGCCATTCGGCCTGCCTGACATCTTAAGAGGTGTAACAGGTTATTACAGCTCCGCTCCGAGTACTTTTTCTCACTATAACATACCAGCCGGTGTTTTTATCCCACAAATCGAGAGAGCACCTTCCTCAGACGTTGGCACTCCGAGGGGCCGTCTAGATGGAGCAGATCAGGGAGGGTATGTTAAGCTGTTGTTCGGTGGTATATCTGGACTAGTGACGGGCTCTTACATTCCAAACGCAGACAACCAGTATGAACACAATTACTACTCTTCAGGAAGTGACCCACGTACAGGCAGAATTCTTCAAGGTGGTAATGATGCAGCCGTGACTGGCTACAACCCAGCTGTGGGAGGCACTGTACAGGCGCGATGGGGCAAATCAAACTACCTATCACAAAATTTCATTAGCTTTGTTGACTCGTATTCAATCGACGCTGACGGCAACATGACTTCCACGACAATGACTTCCAGAGACCAAGACCCCAAGGGTGTGAATGCACACAAGGGTCTTGGCGAAGACGGAGATGCCGGCGCCGCTGCGGAGGAAAAGTATTACCCACAATCCACGATAGGCAAAGCCACTGGCGGTGCACCATTCTGGCGTTGTGATACTTTCTTCTTACTTCACCAAAGACCTGGTAAGAAGAGGTTTGTCGGTGGTGAGGTCGACGTAGTCGCATCAAAAGAAAAGCAAAGTTTTGAAAAGCTGACTGGCCAGACTGCCGCCAAACCGACCCGCCTTCAACGAGCCAATGACTCGCGCTACGTTTTCAACAATGGCGACGGTGGTGCTGTCGGTGATGCGCGTAAGCACGTTATCCCTGATGGTCGGCACGCATCTATCACATTCCAAGATGGGTTTGATGATGAACTCGGTCCTTTTGTGTCTGGATCGCCAGACGGCTTTAAGACGATTAGACCAAAGCGCTACCAAAAAATTAAGCTTGAAGAAACAGAAGAAGAGTTTTTGGCTTCCACTCGAACTACAACCCGTGAACTGATAACATACGCGCAGATGACTCATTACGGCTACGCAGCCGCAGAAGCTGTCGTCCCCGGTGCTGTTATACCTGCTGAAAATTATTACACAGAACCAGCTACGCTAGCAGCAGCAGGAGTTGGCGCTGGCGGAGCATATCACGGTGATAGAGCAGTAACTCCTGGTAATTCTGATGGCACCGGTGGCCGGCTCATGCCGATGTCAAGGTCTTTTTATACACAGGCAATAAAGCTTGCCGCGACCCAAGGTTCGACGTTTGTGGATATGGGCGGCCAAGGTTTTTTCATCGGCCCAGGAAAGCAAGAACAGTATTGGAACGTACCTGGTTCGGGGATGAAAACGAACTACTTTAACGCTCACAGGTTATCGGCACAAATAACTCGACGCCCATCGATGTCTCCTCTTACAGAGCCAGCTGACGCTGTTTATTACACAACATCAAGCGATCAAGCTAAGACAGCGTACATGGCGAACTTCCACGCAACACGGCCAGATGACAATGCCAACGCAGATGTTCCTGCCATCATGCCGAGTCCAACAACATATTTTAGCAACGTCTACAACGAAAGCGGCACTTCAAACGGGCCTTTTCATTATTACGAATTCTTAAAAGACGTCGGGATATCTGGAGACTTTTCTGTGAGAGGTTGCTTTGGAGGCAACCCTACCTCATTCACCGGAACGACGAAAATGAACAACCCGATGTTCTTGGATCCCGGTGCCGGATCAGGAAACGGTAACTGGTGGAGATTTGCAGAATTTGATTCAAAAGGTGATGTAAACGCAACGAGCGATCACGAACTTGATTCTGGAAAATCTATTATGCGCAAATACAAGTGGGAGCAGTGGTTTGAGAACCCTGCTTACGGTGGCGCACGTAGAACATTCTTTGATACGACTGCCGCACAACCTGGCGGGTCTCAGTGGTTGCGATACAATTTCGCAGGTGTTACTGCTGGTGATTTAGGCGCAGCCGGAGGAACAGGATTTGACATCGGAGATGGTCTCGGTAGCTACGCTGTTCCTTTGGGCCAGACACCTATTGCGACACCAACAGCCATTGCCATTAGTAGCTCTGCTCCTGACTTCCAAAAAGGGTATTGCGGCGGAAAATTAAACTTCATGCAGCTCGACTGGAGATACCAGTGTGGCGTACATTACAACTCTGCCTTAGACTCAGCGCCGATTGGCTTAACACCTGGCCCAAGATTTAGAAAAGACGAGACGTCCAGCGACCGCGCCGCCGCGAAAAAATGGTATTCCGTTGGTGGTATGGCAATACAAGAGCAACCCCTGGGCCCATCCCAGCTGACCATTCCAACCGGTTCAGACTTTATTGCTTCCATGGTTTCTTCTGCCTCACAGCCATGGCACGGAACAGCGATCACAAGAACCGGCTTCAGCATCATCACGTCCCCAACGACTCCAGTCCCACAAGGAAACCATCCCGACTGGTCAAAATATGGTAACTTTGACACTGTCGGAACGATTGTAGGACAAGGTGGCATTGGTGGCAATTCTCTGTGCCTCCTTCCAACAGTCTTACAAATGGATCAGGAAGCATCAGGAACTCTCAACATTAACCTGGGAGCCAACTGGCTTCAAGCCGGATTGTCACGAGATCTAGATATTGAGGTAACCCATGGGTTCAAGCATGCGAGAAAAGACCTAAACGGTGGCATCGCTGGGTTCACTGTTCTAACAGCAAGTACTGTTTTCCCACCTGGAGACCTTGCTGGAAGGTTTAACGGCGACCACAAGCTCAGAGCAACCTTCAAGGAAAGAAGGCTTCTTAATGCTGGGAACTTTCGCCTGACGTCAGACATCAAGACGCAGCCTGCTTCGTCGATCGACGGTACTCATCTTTGGTGCTTTACAGTACCTGCCAAGAATGATTTCATTCTCGGGACGTCGTCGCTAGCGTATGGCTTCGACAACAACCAGTACTCCCCTGTCGAGCAACGAGCACGTATGAATGATCTGCAAACGCTTGTATTCGGTGACAACACCAGATTCTCAAATGACAGGCTTTGGTGGCGCGCCTCTGGAGGCGGCTACATAGGGCACACGCAAGCCAAGGAGTATACTGAATTAATCGGTACAGAGCCAACCTTGGCATCCAGCCGCCGGTTCGTTGCTTCGCTCGCTCCTAACAAACCTTCTTTCGCGTTTGGGGGAGTACTAACTCCTTCGCAATCTCAAGCTTCTCCCACCCGCAAGCTCAGGATAGCAGATCAACAAATACCAACTTACGCGCCCGGCCCGGGTCTTTACAGGTCTACATTCGGTACCGGCCAGAATTTTAGCAACCCCACTACCTTTATTCACGAACCGGAAACCGGTAATGCTGTTGTGGGTCAGCAAATTTCGTTTGCCAACGCAATAATCTCTGGCCGCGATCCATCGATGACGGTGCTGACAGCCAACACGCTGAACTTCGGGTATGTTCCGAATTTCAGATCCAGAGCTATGGGTCCTCTAGAATGGTCGGGCCAATATATACCGCAACCATCATCTTCTTTTGCACAGGATGCTCCAAAGACAAGCTTGTATATGCTGATGCCTGGTGATGAGTTGGTGCTTGGCTTCCAGCCTTCGCTTCATGGCTCAAACCGCGGAAACAACACAATCCCGACAAACGTTAATGTCAACCCTTACGGACCGTGGAGAGATGGAGTCGTCCAAAGGCAAGGAATTCCGACAGGGTCGGCCTACAACCCTGAATGGGATTTTGCCAACGGTTCTGCAATCGGCCAAGCTCGCGCAGAAATTGTAGACAGCAGAGGGCAAGGCGGTTACCACCTCCGCCGAGGCCCTAATAAAGTCACCTCCGGTAAAAGCATCAACAACGCTAACATGGAATCTGTGTACGAGCCAAGAAGCTCATTTACCATCAAAGCTAACGGCTCTGCAAAACTTGTACTTTACGGTACGCTATTGAGAAACAATAAGCATGCTCCAACTCCTTCGAATCAGCAGCTTCGCTCCAATGCCGTCCACCAGCAAATCGGCAACAAGCCAGTTGTGGATCAATTCCAGATAGAGCCAACTTACGCTTTAACAGGAAGCTATACAGCACGTCTTGTGACTGGCTCTATCTTCCACGCGCAAAGGAACCGCGTAGATATGGGACTACCAGGCTCTCGCCTTCTGGACATTCCCGGCAACCCACCTGAAGCAGGTTTTAGTCCTCTAATGACTGGTTCTATTTACAACTCTGGTTCAATAAACTTTGTTAAGCTTGGAGGGCCGGCTGCTGTGGATAACGAATTTATTCGACAGATCTACAAACCTAACGTAAGAGAAAATGCAAACCTTTGGCACGGTTGGCGGGCCGGTATAAGCCACCACCCGAAAGGACCGACCTCTGCGATGAGGATGGGTATTTCTGGTTCGATACAGCGCTTTGTCAGGCTGCTAGATGATAGTGAATTTTATTACGACTCATTTACACCAAACATCAGAAGAATGTTTGAGCTAGACTTTGCAGAGCTTTACGGCTCTGAGCCAGGTAACAGGCTGATTGAATCAAAACGAGGATCTGTTATCGGCGACCCTAATGCCACGGCTATAAATTTCAGCTTCTCTCCGGTGGCTCGAGTCCATGACCCAACCGCAGATGGCAGTGTGAGAAAGAATAACCCTTACGCGATTTATGGGTTTCCGTTTGAGGCCCGATATTCTTCTCTACCAAGAGTCGTAAACCCTCGTCCTGATATGGGGACCACAGGCAGCGTTATATTCTGCAACCTTCCGATGACGGTACCTGCTGCGAAGCATGCTTATCCCGGAAGCTCACTAAAAACTAAAGTCACTGCCTCAGACGGCAGCCTCGATAATTTCCCAATGTTTGCAAACTCGATCAGGATGGCAAAAGGCCAAGCGGGCGATTTTTACAGGTTTTATTCAGTCTCTCCTGGCGGAATCGGCCCTGAAGCTGCTCCATCAGGTGGCGAAGTTTCCGGAAGTTATATAGCTTCTAAATTTCCGTTTTTCAACAATCCGCCAGCCCAGATTCCGCGCTCCACAGCTGAAGCTCGCTACGGTCCACCGCAGTTTAAGACATACGGCGGATTTGGAGATTCAGGAGCCGGCTCAGGTCGAACTACAAACCTTGAAATGAAAGCAACTAGTAAGGGTTCGTACGCCATGCTACGAGCAATCATGTTCGGCCACAGGAAGAGCGTTAACGGTGATAACTGGCCACAGGTGATATACAGTGGCTTAACAGGATGTGGGCTGTTCGCTGGAGGTGGTCCAGGATTTAACACACCGACTTCCGCTTTAGCGCAAGAAGCCAGGTCTCATTTTCCTTATGAGCTAGCTCCACTTCTCGCACCAAAACGTACCGGCGTGGGCGCAGCGATCGGCGGACTAGATCATCCATCTGGATGGAAGTTTGGCCTGATAAATTGCCAACGAACAAAAACATCTGCAGTGTTCAGGAGCGACTCTTACGGTCAGCTAAGAGACATGCTCGAGCAAAGAACATACACTCGCTTTTACGACGCCGGCGATGCCGAGAACCCGGCAGGACTCCAAGAGCCGGCTGTAAGTTGTATCTTTCTTGATGGTGATGGCGAGCGTATTGACAACCCTCGAGATACAAGCTGCCTAAACGTAAGCACTGAAATGACTGCTTCTGTTCCATATAGCGAGGGTGAAACTAAGAGGACGTTCCTATTTAGTAATCAATTGGTGACTATTTCTCCTTTTGTACAGGACTTTTCACCCGGTTCTTCTCCGTTCCTTCCACAGAGCGTTCTAGAACTGCTTCAATAGTCTGGTACCGGAGGTGGTGGGTAATGAATGTCTGACAGAAGCAGAAGCGATATAAGAAAAACAGATTTTCTGGTAATCAGATCTCAACGCAATGATGACATTGTCAAGATCGTGACGCCCCAGTTTTTCCAGGTCGGTCTACCCGGAGATCAGGTAGGAGACAATAGTTTCGAAAAATCTCTTGTCGTTTATGGCAACATAAATGCGGCGTCGTTTATTGCCAGTAACACATACATTACCGGGAGTACCTCGATCGGTGCTCCCCGAGTCAACACTCAACTTGTCAAGTCTAATTTTTTGACCGGGTCTTTGACGACGCTTGCAGACGGCTCCGCGTACATCCGCGCCGGCGCCAACATCACAGTTGTGTCTGGCTCTTCGCAGGGTAACTCAATTGACTACATAACGATCTCTGCATCAGGGTTTGTTAATAGCCCTCTGACGGTTGGGAACGGTCTTGCATTCGGACAAGGTACCAGTTACGACGGTTCTGTAGCACGAGTGTTGAGTCCGACTTTTGATTCTGGTGGTGGCCTCGCTGTTACTAGCGCAAATGGATCACGAATAAATTTTGATAACCTGAACGCGGCGCAAATCGGGACTGAGGACCTGGTTGTATTCGGCGATAACAGCGACAGCGATAAGCCGAGGAAAGCCAGCGTGGCAGATTTGTTGGCTCTTGGAGAAGGCGCCGCTACAGTAAATGATCTCAATGTTGGGAATTATTTACAACTTGCTTCCGGCAACAGCAAGTGGAATGGGTCACAAGAAGACACAATTTTATTAGCGACATCATCCAACGGTGGACTGGAGATGGCCAGCGATGCGCTGAAGATTAAGCTAGCTGATGCAAGCTTAGATTTGGCTGTTTCCGGATTGTCTATAAATTTAGACGGTACAACTCTTAACGTGAACGGCAGCGGTATCAGCGTTGCAAAAGTCCCGAGTTCTTTGACTGACGGCACCGGGATAACAGATTTTACTTTTGATGGTTCTCAAGCTGCATCGGTATCAATAGACACAACAATCGTTCCTACTTTAGGCGGAAACAACGTTTTCTCTGGACAAAATACTTTTTCGAACGTCAATACTTTTTCGGCTGGTAACACTTTTTCATCTACTTCCACCTTCACCGGCCCAGTAGCGTTTTCTGGGCAAGTGTCTAGTACTTTAGGTTTTACTGGGTCGTTACAAGAAATTTCAGCAGGGGTTCCCTATCTCGTTGGGGGTAGCAACGTCACTGTTGATTATAACGCACCTTCTGATGGACAGATTACAATTAACGCCAGCTTAGGTTCTGGTGGGTCCTTGACTCAAGGAACCGGAATCGCGACATTTACTTATAACGGCTCCGGTAACGCGACCGTTAGTTTGGATTCGACTTCTTTAGCAACAAGCGGTGGCAGGACCTCTTATGCCATTCTTTCTGACGGCGGCACTACATTTACGAAGCAAACAGTCGCAACTTTGGTTGACCAGGTTGATCGTACTGCTATTATGGCAGAAGGTACGGGAATTGACATTACTTTTAATGGTAATAACAATCCTGCAGAAATTGCTACGAAGCTCGATGGTACAACACTTGGTACAGATGGTTCGGGAAATTTGACTGTTGAGAGGGTCCCGAATTCTCTTGTGGACGGTTTAGGAATAAAAGATTTTTCTTTTGACGGCGCCGGCGGAGCTTCTGTTATTATCGACAACTCTATTGTCGCGACGTTGACTGGCTCACAATTTAGTGGTGACGTCGGCGTAACAGGCTCTTTAGAAGTTGAGAAAAACGCTATACTAAGAGGGTTCGCGAATTTGTTGGGTATCACTCATGCCCCTCATTTTTCTGGATCGTTGACGAAACTTACAGATGGCAGTTCTTATCTTAGGGCTGGTAATCAAATAAGCATCGTTTCACAATCCAACGGTAGCATTCTTGTATCGTTTGTCGGCGAAGGCGGGGTAGCTGGCAGCGGAAACAGCGATAAAAGAGCTGAGTATTTAGTCTTGACTCCCACTGGTTCTTTGATTAACGAGAGAGTCTTTAACGCTGGTCTTGGTCTGAAGTCAACTGACGAAGGCGCCGGCAGTAACTTTACAATAAAAGTCTTGGACTCTATCGTCGCAACCCTGACCGGCTCTGTTTTCAGTGGCCCTGTAGTTTCACCTGCATTTAGCGGTTCTTTGCAACTTCTTAGCGATGGGACGACCAACTACCTTGTAGGGACCGGCTCGATAAACGTATCGACCTCATCCAGCGGTCAAGTTGTTGTTAGCGGAAGCGAAGGCCGAATCTACTCTGCTGGGAACGGCTTAAAATTAACCGGTGATATATTCTCAGTCGATAACTCTGTTGTTGCCACGCTAACTGGTTCGCAATTTAGTGGTAATGTTGGGGTGACAGGCTCGCTTGAGGTCGAAGGTAATTCCATCTTTAGGTCAGGCCTCTCTGGTTCACTACAGATACTCAAAGATGGGTTAACCCCTTATCTAATAGGTACAGGTAGTATAAGCGTTACAACCTCATCTAACGGCCAGCTAGTAATATCTTCATCGAATACCAGCTCAACTGGCACAGACATAAGCGTTTCTGAAATCGGTAGTGCATTTATCGAAGAGGTTTCGAAGTTTGTCTTTAGCGCGAGCGTAGTAACTGATGATGGCGGAAATCAAGTAACAATTAAACCTGTAATAGGATCTGCTGAAGACGGCACGTACACTGACGGGCTGTTCACAGATTTTGTTTACGGTACCCCGGTTGGAATAGCTGTCGATAGATTTAACGAAGTACTTCTTGATTTAGCACCTTCTCCCGCTCCGGCCCTTGATAATATAAACAGCAACGACACTGGTATCACTGCGTTTTTGTCTTTCGGTGCTAGCGCTCCTACTGCTGGGTTCGCAAACGTCGCAGCCTCGGCTGGCTATGGCGTTGCTGCCGACGTAAACGACTCTTACCAAGTTGCGACCAACAACGGTAATCTTCGGCGAGGAATCTTTGACGGCGCGAATGTATTTGATGGCCTCCTAAATTCAGATGTCGCCGAAGACCGTTACGACAATGGCCAGCTAAACTTTCCGCAATATTCTTTTGGTGACGGAGAACAAGGTATATTACAACTTGAGGTGAACGGGGCTGTTGTCCATACAGGATCTCTTTCAAATCCATCTGTAGGTGCTGGTAATCCCGGAAGTGGTACTTACAATTCGCTTAATGCAAACGGATCAGGATTCATTAATCTTTCGCAGACTGGTTCTGCAAAGCAACAAGACGGGTCTGCTTTTAACACATTTAAGCACCGCACAGGACAATACCAGGTCGGTACTGCTGATCAGCGGAGCGGATGGAATTACGCACGTGTAACCCGCGTCATAAATAATTTTACAGGCTCTGTTACAAATTACGTAGAATGGGTTAACGATCCAAATTCTGACAATATTGCAGCTTCCAATAATGCGATTACCGCCGTCGACGTTGGTGGAGTAAAGCAACTATCAGGAGTTGAGTATTTCCGTTCAGGCACCGCAGACTATAGGGTCGATGTTGAAAACGCGTATCGCACAGTCTACGATACAAACCCCATAACATTTACGACAACAAACCTCTCCATAGCAAATATTGCAAAGCCAACTATCGGTGCCGGCGAAGACTCAAGCAAAGTCCTATCATTGACAGGGTCAGCTACAATTACTGATGAGACGCTGTTGAACGGCTCAGTATCTGCCGCTGTAAGCGTAACACACCCTTTTACTTCAAAGAATCTTACTGATGGCGGATCAACAACAGCAACAGGGTTCTTGCTTTTTAACGTTTCAGAGACCTCCACTGTTACGAGCGAAACATTTACAGGGGAAACTTACAGGGTGCAGTCTGGAGACTTTAACAACCAAACAGACGTGACTGGAGGGTCTTTTGATTGGGATAGCTCTCTTCACATGTCTGGCTCAGGTGGTCATGCTGACGGTCTGTTGGTATACAACAACGCGCTTGTTGCTCCCAACGAAGGGTTGCTTAACGGTGATTTTAGGAACACCGCTGATGGAGGATCACTAACGTTCGCACCAGCTGGAAACCCAAATTACAGCGGCATAAACTCTGGCACACGAACCTTTTACAGAAAATTCCAGAACACCACAGGTGGCTCTGCGAATTCTTATACTTTGAGTTTGGGCGGGTCATCTAACATTGTTGCTGCAGGTGGAACGCTCAATACAAATAACATAAAGATTTTTGCGAAGCTTCCGGATGACGCCACATCGAGTTCAAATAATACTGGATGGCTAGACTGTTCGACTCTATTCACATCTGCATCTTATGTTGATGACTCTGGTTGTCGAGTTCACAATGCTGACTCAACAGTCCCAGCAAGTCTTTTATGTACTCTCGGCGCGAGAAACATCAGAAACAACGATCACCTGATTCTAAAAATCCAAGCTGATGCCACGTGGAACGGCAACCTTTCTAGCATCGGTGTTGCTTTTACGAACTCAAACGCAGTCGACTCGGCCGACCTGACAGACCTTTCATCAGCCGATGACGGCGTCGACGCAAAGCTTTCTTTCGGCAGCAGCAAGTCGATAGCTACATTTACGAATGTTGCCTCCACAGCTGGCGTTGGGAGTGCTGTAGACGTGAATTTCGCTTATGATGATGGCTCCCCTAACGCCAGAAGGTTAGGGATATTTTCAAAAACTACTGCCATCGATGGACCGCTTAACACAAACACTTCCACAACTGGTTTCGGTGAAGGTAACTGCGGGGTCTTAAAGCTGGAAGTCAACGGCGTTGAGATAGCTGATGCTGAAATTGACCTATCGCTCTTCGCAGGTTCAGGCTATCCTGGTTCAGGCGGTAGCTCGGCTGTGAATGCCAGTGGAACTGGCTTTACTAACATTTCAACAACGCAGCCGAAGACAGGATCAAATAATTTTCCAGACTTTAACCTATATTTTAGAACTGCAAAATTCAATGTCGCAGCAGCCGACCAGCGAAATGGGTGGAATTACGTGAGAGCAATTCATACAATTGCTGGCGTAGATAGGACCACAACCTATGTCGAGTGGGTCAACGATCCCTTTGTAGAAGCGATGGACTTCCCGCAAATAGGGATGACCAACTTTGGCGGTAGTTCCATATTCTACTTGTCTGGAGTTCGGTACTTTGACAATACTGGAAACAGCGTTACAGGCAGCATTAGGGCGGCGCTAAGTGGTTCTCATTCAAACATTTATTCGAAGCTCAATACAGCTTTCACTACCAATAATCTCTCGAACCTAACAACATCGCAGATAATATTCAGCGGCAGTGGATACACGTTTACTACGCATAATAATGATTCGTCGGTGCCCCTTCCCGCAATCGACACCGCTGTGCCAGATGCCCAGTCTAAAAATCTGCTGGTCACTGCGTCTTATGTCTGCACGCTTGCTCAATCTCTTCCATCTGATGCAGATACCGTACGTGCGCGCTTTAGGGTCTTTCACCCTCAAAAGAGCACACTCACCTCAGCCAACCAGACAAAAAGTACTTTCCTTATTTTTTCAGCAAGCGATTCTTCGACCAGAGATATCACAGAAAACTTTTCAGGCGAGCTGTACAGGTTAATTGCTGGTAACTATGACAATAAAGCGTCCATAACAGACGCTGCTAATGTTTGGAATTCTCAAGCTGATATGAATTCTGCTCCCAATCATGATGATGGACTACTCATATTTAACGGTAAGATGTATTCTCCAAAAGCACAAGGAAATTCTGGCGACTTTCGAAACGTTGAGGATCAAGGAATCTACCAGGGTCCTTATGAAAATGTCGATTATTCAACCTTGACCAACCCTACTCGCACGTTTTATAGAGCTTTTAGAAATGACACACTGTCAGATGTCGCCCAGGTCATGTTACAGTTTACTGGCAGCGCCGAGATTATACCAAGAAGCGGTGGTTTTGCTTCAGGATCTATCGGCGCGAATAACTTTATTCATGTTGACGTAAAGATCCCAGGCAAGACCGCTTGGCTCGACCTGGCCAAAGCAGGGACCGGCGCCGGCACATTCAACGTGGATGGAAACGGTTGCCTGAAAGGCACGCCTGGCCAGACAGTAAATTCTAATGGAGCACAAACATTGTGTTCATTCCAGGGAGAGACATCCAACGGCACCGGTGGCGCCGCAGTTCCAGCTGCTGCTTCTGATTTTGTTTTAATTAGGGTAACTGCTGATGAAGATTGGACAGGAAATTTAAACACTTTAAGAGTACAGTGGAGTACATGATAAATGGCTGGTAAGAGTATTAGAACTGCTACGTTATTTGCTCAGAAAAAACTTCTGAACAAGGCACAGACTAGTGTTCTGAAGTCTGATGCTCAAGAAATAATCGGCTCAAACATCCAGCCAGCTGCTGAAACAACGTTTGGCCAAAAAATACCCACGTCACCCAGCCGGACTCTGTATCTTATGCAAAGCGGCAGCCTCGGCGAGCCGGCAACTGTAGAATACGTACAATTTGATATAGAGGCAATCAGCGGAACAAGCTACGATGGTAATGCTGAGGACACCGGAGCCGGCCCAGAACCTTCAACAACAGGTCCTCATGGTTATAAGCTAATTTTGACTGGAAACTATCAGGCGCTATCTTCCAACCCCAAGAAGGGCAACGGCACTTTTGACGACAGCAAAGTAGTTTTTACGACTATTGGTGGTTTACAGATAGTCCCCCCTGTTTTCTCTAATGACAGTCCGAATCCGTATACAATTAAGCTTTACAAGGGCGATCCCTCTGACCCGACAAAAGAAATTCCACTGGAAAGTGAAATAGATTGGCAGCTCGACACTTTTAACGGTATCCTATTTGTTCAGGATTATGATGCCTCCAATGTTCCCTTATTCGCTAGAGGGTTTATCTATGTCGGAGACATGGTCGACACTGTGATTAACAACTCAGGCGGTGGAAGCGGTGATAACGGAGCTGAATATCTTGTCTTGTCTCCAACCGGCTCTCTGGAAGCAGAGAGAGTCTTCAACCCAACAACAGGACTTATCGGCACCGACGGAGGAGCCGGAAACAACTATACTTTGAAGATTAGAGATTCGGTGGTCGCAACCTTGACAGGTTCCCAATTCAGCGGAAACGTAGGTATAACTGGCTCGCTCGGCGTTCAGTCACCGGCAATATTCAACACTGGATTGTCTGGTTCTCTGACTCATCTCCCAGACGGAAGCTCGTATTTACGAGCTGGCGCAAACATCACCATCACTTCTGGGTCGGGTGGTTTTGTTAAAATTGCTGGTACAGCCGCCGGGATTAACAGGACAAAGCAAAGCTATTTTCTATCTTCCGCTACCGATGCTGGCGATCCTGTAAATGTTGCAAGTTCAAATTTTTCTGACGTTTCTTTCGATCCCGACAAAATTGATGTGTTTCTTAACGGGCTCTTAATTCATTCTGGCACAGTTTCGCAAGTCAACGCTGGAGAAAGAGATTACTATGTAAGCTCTGCCACGTCTCTTAAGTTTTGCTTTCGCACTCAGATTGATGACATACTTGATGTAATTCTATTCACAGCAAGCTAGTTATTTCTTCAAAAACTCTATAGTTATTCGTATAACACTTGAGACGTGAATTTTAATGAAAGATAACCAAAATGACCTTTACGAGACGTCAGACCTCGGTATAGCCGCATTCCTTGTCGTAAAGGGCAGACAATTAATTCTGGCCGAAAAGAGACCTGGACGATACTCATTCACTTTTTTAGGGAAGGATGAGTGTCACAAACTGGCTGTGCAATACGTTAACACGGAATTTTCACGTTTTGATGCCGCGCTAAAAAATCTAAAAAGTGTAATAAAATAGTTTTGACTGAATACTTAAGATCGTTAGTCGTTAGTTTCGTCCGTTTGTAAGTTTCTTTGTAGTTTGTGTGTTTTTAATAACATAACAAAAAAGGAAAAATTATGCCTATTAGATCTCAAATTAGATTACTTCAGATTACTGGGTCTCTTCCCAGCATTCAGGATCTAGTTCCAGCAGTGCCGGCGACGCCGGGAACCGCAACCGCATACGTCGCAAATGACTTATCTGGTTCACTTTCATACTTCGCACGTGCTCTGCAAAACATTCACGGTAACCAAGCTTTCGGTAACCAAACTGTCGGTTTGATCTCGCACGCCGCAGCCCCTCCAACCATTGAGGGTACCAATAGTACTGGTGCTCAGTCTGTTATCGTAAGACAGCACGGTGGTGCCTCTGCTGATGACTTAAGATTTGAGCTGGAGAGTAACTCTACTGTAGCCGGCGCTAAAGTTCTTCTTCAGAACGTTCGCGGTACTGCCACCGATGCAATCCGTGTCAACGCTTCTGCAGGTACTCTCAAGCTTGATGGTGACAAAGTTGACATCAATGCCACTAAGGAATTCACCGTTAACGGTAATGGTTTCAAGTCTCACATGATCAACGAGGGTGCTGGGCTCGACATTAGAGTTCTTGCCGACGCTGATGCAGAAGACCTCCTTATTGAGGTCACAAACGATGGTTCAGCAAGAAACTCAGGTCTTCACTTGAAATCAGCTGGTACAGGTCTCGATTCTATCAAGATCGAAACAACAGACGGTGGTATCGACATTGACACTGTCGACCTCTTTGACGTTTTAGTTACTGGTGGTAACGTTGAAATCGCTACCAACAACTCAAATGCATCGGCAACCCTCAAGGCTGTCAACGGTGCTACTTCGCAGGTAGCCCTGCTGTCTTCTGGTACAGTTACCTTGAATTCTGCTAACACTACACAGGGTTCAATGCAGTTGTCGTCTGGTGGTGGTATCGATGTCATTCCAGCTGATGCTTTGACTGTTGACATTGGTCGTGCTTCTCAATCTAGAATCGTTGTTTCTCCAAACTCAGCCGGTGGTGGTGCTGGTTCGAAGATTGATGTTGACAACGTTCAAGGTACTGGCGTGAGTGTTACTACTCCAACTACAAACGCTCTTTCGCTTCGTGCTAGAGTCGGTGGTGCCCACCTTTCAGGTCAATCCGTCGTTCTTTCTGGTTCAGGTGCAACTGCTATTTCGTTTGCTGGTGACGGTGCCATGACCTCTGGTCCTGGTAGCGATGGTATGCTCTTCGGTGCTTATTCTGAGTATGCTGCTTTCCGCGGTAAGCCCATCTTCGCTGCTAACACTACTGTTATTGGAGCGTTGAACGCTGCTGCTGATGCTATCGGTGCTATTGACACTAGTGCAACTATCTTCACTGGCTCACTTTCTGAGACCGCTGCTCCAGTTATTGCTGGTACCGCATTCCCAGTTGGAAAAGTTAGTGGTGATGCTAACAACCTCGCGTTGGCTGTACAGCCTCACCAAGTTCAGGTATTCTTGAACGGTCAGTTGCTCTTGTCTAGATCTCAGACTCCTGAGCAGTTAGCTGTTGGTGCATTCTCTGCAAACGACTACGTTGTTAGCGCTCAAGACAACCTTAAGTTTGAGTTCGGTCTTCGTGCTGGTGACTTCGTACAAGTTATCGACAGATCGTAATCTTGAAGTTTTAGGTTTCTGACCTATTTCATGAGGGCCGTCTTTGACGGCCCTCTTTTTATTGCGCAGAATAATTTAGTATAATATTGACAAAGTCATTTAAGGTAGGAGAAGTGTATGGAACTCAACGACTTTACTGAATTACTGGATGAGAAAATTTCAAACCTCACCCAAGAAAGAAGAACCCTTCAAGATAATTTGCTGAACAGTGATTGGCACGCGTCCAGTGTTGCAAACACGATTGAAAAAGCCTTAACTCAACTAGAAAAGCTAGCCGAGACAGAGGAAGTAAATGTCGCAGAAGAGCTGTTGTCGATGCTGGAGCAAATTCCAGGTGTCGTAAAGCAACAGTGGACCCAAGCGATTAGAGCTCTCGAAGATCTTGACAAAGAAATTGCTAGATGGAAGGAAATGGGCGCTTATTATGAGCAATTCGTGAATAATAAGAAAGAAGAAGAAGAGCGTAAGAAATCTGAAGAAGCGAGTAAGAAAGAGGTAGAAAAATCTTTAGAGGAGCAAATTGCTTCTGGTGAAGTGGAAGAGCCCACGAGGATGGATCAGATCAGAAGACAGACTGGTAACCGCCCACCCCCTGGAATCGGAAGGTTTAGAAAATTAGCTGCTAAAGTAAATAATGAGGAAACAACCGACGCAGATGATTCGAGAGGCTAATACTTATACCCATGGCTGGCATTTTAGACAAAAAGACACGGTTCATGGACTCATTCTTGACCCAGACCGGAAGAGAGCAGCTTGCTAAGGGCGAGCTTAATTTTGCATTTGCAACGTTTTCAGACCTTGCGACCTTCTATGAATCGTCACGTGAAGACCCTAATAAAGCTTCAGATGCCATAAACAGGATATTTTTTGAGGCCGCCAATCGACCACAGGATTTGGTGATTCCAGAGTTTGATGCAGACGGTGGGATTGTCTTTCCTGCTGGGGACTTCAATATCGAGAATGGACAATTAAAGAGAATTAATACCACAACAGGGTCAATTCTGATAACAGGGCAGGAGATGGCAGTTTCATCTTCTCTCGCCATCAGTGACTGTGTGGAGTCATTCCAAGACATGCGGCCGCTTCGTACAGAAGAGATTTCTACAGATGAAGCTGGGTTTAGATTAAGCCAAAATAAGGGTGAATTTTTGGTCACTACGAATCTACCTATTTCTCCTGGTGCTCCAAAACAGATTAGTCTTTCTAACATTGAGAGCTTATACCAAGATAAGCGACTAACACACGTCCCAAACTACCAGTTCCTACCTCCAATCAATAAGACTTCAAGAAAGCAACTGAGAGTGTATCCTCGCCTTCAGCAGCCAGCTCCCTTGACGTATAACGATCTTGAGCTTGAGTTGGGAGCCAACGACCCGTCAGGTGAAACAGGGGTTGGCGCCCCAATTAGCTTGACTTTCCCTGCGACCAGCGCAGAGAATAATCTTGTTTGCCAGGTGTGGGAAGTTTGCAGCGGCAGCATAAATAAATTACGGGCGATTGACTTTGGGGAGTTTGAGGATCAAGACCCTCGTAGTCCTGGCCGCCATGTGTTTTTTGTGGGTAAGCTATTTAAAGATGATGCCGACGAGTCGACATTCTTGAATCTATTTACCATGGTTTTTGACTAATGATTTTCACCCTCCAGACGATAAAAGATGCTCTAGAGTTTCCTTCTTTCCCAGCAAGATTGGTCGCTGTAAGAGGAAATGCTGGTGAAAGAGTGTTTAGATACAGCATCTCGATGGACGTTGACTTGAACAAGTGCATTTCTAATGATGCCTTGACGATGAACGTGGAAGTCTATAAATCTAAGCCTCGCACGCCGCTAAAGAGAAAACCGACCAAAATGGGTAGCGCTAGAAGCTTTACTCGCTCGACAAAAAGACTCGAGTCAAAACTGCGTTCCGAGAAAAAGAAGATCCGTGATTCAAGAGTTTCTTATAGGCCTGTTGATCTGACAAACTTTGTTAGTAATTCTCAAGCTAAGCTAATAAAAAGAAGGAAGGCTAAGCGGGTTCTAAAGGCTGCCCCAACCAAGTTAACGAAAACGCTAAGCAACTCAGGTGTATCTTCTGGTAAGACACCATCAACAAAATTAAGCCCGCTGGCCGGAAAGTCGATTGTAAAGACTTTTTCTCCGATTGCATCACCGCTTGCGTCACAGCCTGTCAAGACTTCAATCCCTAAGAAGACCACAATACCCCTCAGTAAGTTTTCATCTAAATTACTTTCTAGCAAAACAGACCCAGGTAGCTTGAAGCAGACACCCCTTGTTAAATTACAGCCTTCTGTCGGAGCCATGGCACAAAGCATGATGTTCACTCCCGCTTTAAGTTTAGCTCCAACCCCGCTTTTTAGAATATTCAACACAAAGAAGAAGATAACATTTTCCATTTCCATATCTGAAAAAAGGCTCAAGTCCGCGTCGACCTTTTACATAAGAGCAATCGTTGTAAATGACAAGGGCGTGAAATTGGAGCAGATAGGAACAACGATACAACACTCAAAACTCTTAAACGATTACCTGACACCAACACGCGAGCCGATTCTTGAGGCTTCGATTATAAGGGCAGGGCTTATTTCGGTAGGTGTTAAGCAGGTTGACCCTAAAGCAAAATCAATCAGGGTTTTTCGGCGCACAGCCCCAGCCGAAACAGGAGGTAGCGACGGTGGCTCTCCGTGGGTAGAGGTGATAGAGACCCCTTTGCTGGCCACAGATGATGAACTTCGTTTCAAGGATGAGTTTGCCACAAGCAGAACTGTCTTGTACAGAGCTATAGCTCTTGGCGAAAACATGCGTCCAACAGAGCGGTTCGCGTCGTCTATTATACCACCACTGAAAGAGTTAAAGCAACCCCAGACGACAGCGCTCAGCGCAGTTGCCGCATCTTACAAAAGCGGAAAAGTCGTGAAGATAACAGTCTCTGACATTCCTTCCGATGCAGTTTCAGTAATGGTTAGAAGATACGACCTTACGAGATCGTCCTACGCTAATTTTGCTGCTCGCAAGGACAGTGGTTTTGATTACGTAGGTTCCACACCTGAAAAGCAAACGGCTTATGTCGTCGCCGACGCCGACGCTACTGTAGAATTTTTTGACAAGAGAGTGAAGCAAGGCCGCGAATACAGATATGTTCCAGTCGCGACAACCAAACGCGGAAAAGTTATAATTGGTACAGAGGCAATTATGGAATTGCCGAGTTCAGATAATGATGATGAAAAAGTCAATTTGACCACCCCAACTCCAGTTATGATTGTAAAGGGCAATACTGCAACGATCTCGTTTTCCTTAAAAGCCGAGTTTACCGATTTTGGTTTTGAGGAGGTACAGACTTCTTTAGCCGCAGCAAATCAAGCAGATCTTTTCCAGGGCGAAGTTTTTTCCGAGAGAGGAACTTTCTCTGAGCTCATCAACTTCTTGGTTGAGCGAGAAAATTTTGTTACAGGAGAAGTAGAGTCTTTCGGAGTACAGAAGCAAGGGGATTTTGAGGACAGTTTAGAAACGCAAGAAAAGCATAACGTTTCTGCCCTACAGGTCGGAGTAAGATATGGATATAGGATTACAGCTCTTGTGAGATCGCCAGAGTCATTGTTCCCAAAACTAGCGGCTCAAAAAGTTGATCCTTTGACTTTGGCAAGATACCGCCTATCAGTAGCAAAGTTTCGTAACCCGCTTGCGCTTAGAAAGGGCACCCTGCAGGCTACGCTAAGACAAACAGCTTCAGCAGTACCCAGCAAAATTGAGCCAGCTGACCCGTTTCTGCAGGGAAGGACCAATGTACAAACCCGGATTGAAGTTGCGATACCTGTCCCCAAACGGCCTGGATACAAGGTGACTTCCGAAAATAGAGGGACAAACCGCTTGGTGAGCTGGACATACTTCGATGATATAACGAGGGTCGATCATTTTCAAATATTCGCGTGCTTCAATGGGGGAAGAAATCTAATCGGAACAGTTCATGCAGATTCTGCATCTACCAAGTTTTCTTTTCGACACTTTACAAAAGAGTATTCTGTCTCTTATTTTTATGAGGTACACGCTATCCAACTAGATTATAGCAGGAAAGAGCGATTCAGGTCTGCAAGAATTAAGCCGAAAAAGTTGGAAAGAAAATTAAAACCAGCTTCCCGTTCATCTAAGAGGATAGTGAGACTTTAAGATGCCAGATTTTATTTCAAAGCTAAAGTTAGATTCCTTGGTGAATGTAGAGAAAGAAGAGGTCGTCTCTTTGATCGAGCTGCTTCTGGGAGAGCAAGCAGCGGTTTACACTAAGGCAAAAGAGAGAGCAAGGAATGAGGGCCCCGCTGGCGTAAAAGTTCGCTCAAGGCGAGATAGAAGAAAGTCTGGACGATCCGCAAAGACAATAAACAAAAAGAGCACCAAAAGAGCCGGCGAAGTACAAAAGATGGAGCAGCTTCGTGTCGCTCAAGTCAGGCAAGAAAAGAGAAGAAAAGCTCTTTTAGATTATCAGCTTCAGAACAATAACAAAAGGTTCAATAAGACAGCTGCTAACCGCGGCGACTCCCCCCAGTCTTCTCGGGCAAAAGCCAAGCAGGCAGAAAAAGAAGCAAATTCGATTTTAATTGATCCCGCGCTACGACCTGTGATACTCGGACTAATAGACTTCAAACCTATTTTTGACAATGAGGGTAAATTTACTCCTGCAGGCAATTCACTCAAGGTAAAGCGCGCCGCTCGTGCGTTAGGCGTGGAGAATCTTTTTGAGGTAGATACCTCGGCTGAGCTCATTGGTGAACTAGACTGGATTAATGCATTAATATCTAACATCACTCAAAAGAAAGTTTTTCTGGAATCGCTAAATGTTACCGACAACTTTTCGATGTATGATGAAGCCATGTCTGCTTTTGAATTTGATAAATCCACAGCTTCTGAAGCTTCAAACACTGAGATACTTTACACATTTATTAGGGACTATGCGTACTCTATGACATCTTGTACACCTCGGTTGTTAGAATTACCTGACAGAGACTTTGAGTCAGACAAGGGCAGGAATCTTACGAGGTTTCCAGATTCTGACACCAATTCCATTAGGGCTGGCTTCAGTACTCTCGGCCAGACATCGAACTTTGTCACAAGACACCTTCCGACGGATGACAATGAAGTTAACCTTCGTTATCTATTAGCGGTAATTTCTAGAGAGATGCTACTGTCTTTCAACACCAATTCTAATAATTTACCCATACCCGAAACGACGAGGTACGGAACCCGCGGCAGAGCTGCTTCTGGTTTTGCCTTCTGCGACTGGATGGCAATTCATCCAAACGCAAAGAATTTCAAGCCAGTCAAAAAGAATGGTGCTCTTTCAAATCTTTTCGGCATCGTCGCGACCACCGAGGACAGAAGCAAGGACCCGATTTACTCTTTCGAGCCAGCTGAGCTGATCAGCGAAGACAACAGGGAAAAATCGGCGCAACTGGCGCTTAACAGAATTTACGAAGACGATCCTCCGTCCGAGAATTCTGGTCCATACACCGCGATACTGTCAGAATGGTCAGACGCCGCCGAGACAATAGAGAATGCGCTTGATGTTGAAGAGTTAGATTTAGATAATTCACCCGGCTATGAGATTCTTGAAACAATCTGTCGTGAAGTGATCATGAAGTGTTTAGACTCTTTGCCTGCTGACGGAAACGGGTCAGCAGGCAAATCAGCTGCAGCACAAATTGCCTTCCTGACAAGAGCTGGTGTTAATGATACCACCCTTCGGTGGCTGATATTGTACCTCTGCTTTTTACAAGACCAGCTTTCTGGCGCAGCTATGACCGGCCAGCAGACCAATCCGGCTGCTTTAAGTTCAGTTGTTAAAAGAGACAGCAATCTTTTTCAGCTGATTGATGACAAGCCAGCTAATTCTTCGAATACGACAAGGTTCTTTGAAGTACCTGAGTCGACCATATCTGTTTCTCCCCTCCCTGTAGGCGATAGTGCATTTACGAATCCGATAAAAGTAGACGCTCTTTCAGTTCAGCAAACCCTGGAGGTGGCATCAGGTCAAGATGACCAGCAAGACTCGTCGATAAATGCTTTTTTTGGCATGAGTTTTGAAGAGGCCTGTGAGGCATGCGCGTTAGGCATCAGAGGATCGCTAGCGACAGAGACTACTGCTGTTTCTGAAGATATATCTGATAAGACATCTCTCACACTGGATGACTTAAAAGACGTTCTCATGGGCTTAGCAACATCAAACGACTCAATCTTCTCCGATATTTTGACCATCTTGGATGCTGTTAGGTCTACATTCTCCAGCGGATGCTTCGACGAAGTTGGTCTTTCTTATTTCACCAGAATGCCTGCCGCAAGTGTTCATATCGCCCTTATAGCTGCCACCGCAAAGGTCGCGTATTTCGTGCTCGATGACTTGATACAAAATGAAGGCCAGATGTCTGGCGTGTTTCAAACAGGTGAAACAAAGACCATCAAGTCGGTAACAGCAAAAACATCGAAGGCGCTGGTGACAAAACCATTCTTCAGCCCAAGGATGGCAATGAACTGGAATTCTGTTGGAAGCAAAACATCCATAAAGTCTCCTGGCGGCGCAAGCATTAAGTTTAGCTTCGCAGGAGTCAGCGCAGTAAGGGATTCTTTGCAGAGCTTTTTGGACTCTGAAGAACAGGAACTATCGATTTTGGATGATGTTTCTCCAGTCTTAGGGAGGACGTTCAGCGCTCTCAATGAAGAGCAAGAATTCTCAACAGGCTTCATAGCTTCGTTGGTCGAGTATCTTACGACAGTGACCTCCAACTATAAGTCAGTCGTGGACACAATAATCTCAGACATAGATTCTGAAACTGAAGGCGTCCAAAGTTTAAGCCAGAGAATAAAGAGTGGCCTGCCATTGTCTTCAGACATGGCGAGGAATCTTGTTAACTTTACTCGTGTTTACGATTCTTCTGACTCAACTTATAGAGATGTAAGGACAAGAGACAAAGCGATAGTCAGCTCTAATATGTCTTTCATGGCAGATGTTCTCCAAGACTCTTCATATTGTGAATCAGACAAAGTAAAATATATAGTAGTGGGTTTACCCTCTGGGCTTTTAGACAAGACACAAGATTCGCCAATCGATTTGAGCAAAGTGGATAGAGAGCTGGCTTCCAACTCTTCCAGTGAATTTGTCGTCTCGATTGAGAAGGTCGACCTGACTAAGCCGGATCTCCAGTATGTCGACAAAGATTACTCTTTTTCAAGAAACCTTTTTATAAATAGCGTCGACATCAGCACAGAATCCGAGATATCAGTTAGCTTTGACTGCTTTGATTCTCAATTTTCCGTTTCAGAGCAACAGGAGAACGGCTTGTCAAACGAGCTTTATTCTGCCGAGCAGATCAATAATTTAAAGAATGACTTTGCGCTGAAGTTGTATTCTGATATTTTTCTAGATTTGGATTTCTTTCCTGATGCTTTTCCTAACGGCAGAGACCAAAAATCAGATGTGCTAACCGGCTCGGTTTCGTTACCAGCCTTAGCAGCAGTGAATAAAGACTTACACACATTCTTGTCAAGCAGCAATCTCGCTTTCGATACCGACTTCCGAAAGATAGAAGGGTTTAATTTCTATTCTGAGGGCACCTCAATGATTCACGCTGATAAATTCCAGGGCCTTGATCCGGTGGCTTTCTCTCTGTACTCCTACATGAATTCTTACGGAACAGTGGCAGATGCTTCAAGCAAGAAAGACTCTCTGAAATTTGGAACAATTTTTGAAAGGGTATTAGCCATACCGTTTGATCCAACATCTTTCGAAGTTGAGATCGATACAGAGGCCCCAGACGCAGCAGAAAAAAATGCCAAAAACGCGAAGATCGCTGAAGCAGAGCAAGAAGTCGGTATTGGTCCAGAAACTTCTCAGGGCGTTGAACTTGCAAATTACAGAGTCTATGTTACAATACCTGATGAGACTGCTACGGAGAAAAGTAAATAATGAGTGTTGAATCCATACCAAGTCAGCCGCTCTCAATTTTCGATGTTCCAGAGATGCAACAAATTGAAGTAAAGTTTTTCTACAATTTCTTTGTAGCCGACGAAACTATAGACGAGTCAGGTAACGATGCGCTAAACGGAAACTTAAGCTCTCGATTTTTAAGAAAAGGGACAGTGGACATTACTAACTTAAACGCTCGTCAACCCCGATATGCGACCCTTACTTTTGGTCTAAAAGACACAAAGAAAAGCATGTTAAAGACTAAAAACACTTCTATAAAGTCTAGCGTGGACGAAATCAGCTCTGCGCTGAGCCGAGAACTGATCTTTACAGAAGATGAAGCTGCCGGAATGATTTTCTCTCCAGGAAAATTTTCAAACGAGCAGCTGCCAGCCTCAATAGAAAATTTGATAAGGATGAGGTTGAATTCATTGGGGAAAGAAGAAGCCACGCCTCTGGAGCTTTTAACTGAGATTGCCGAGAATAGCGAGGTCGATTCTAATCTGCTAGAGAGCATGTTACCTCCTTCATTAAACGTGGACGGTGAAGACTCGAATTACACTGATTTTTTCAAAAGCGAATCCAAGGTCTCCACCCAAATGCAGCTAAGCACAAAATATGCGCCGATGATTCGCCGCAAAGCCATCCAGCGAGGAACATCACTTGGACTGTCACAGCAAGTCGAAGACTATCTGGCATCGCTTAAAAAATCTAAAGCAGTTGTTGACAGACCGGAGCTTCTCAGCAATGATGACTATCTTTTTAATATTCCATTTACAGACCTGGAAGCGATAGAGGACGGAGAGTTTGTTTCAGAAGCTGAGGTTGTTGGGTTCGTTATTCAAAAGAAAAGAGTGTATAAGGGAGTTAGGTATCCGATGCCCCCGATTATCGCGCTGGGTAAAGATGTCAGGACGATCTACGACTCCCAGATTGCTTATGGTCAGACCTATGAATACACTGGCTTTACAATCGCGAAGTTTAGGGTACCTGCAACTGATGAAGAAGGAAACTCTTTTATAAAAACTTTTCTTATCTCTTCTAAGCCAGCTCCGACAGTCAAGCTGGTTGCCAAAGAGTCTAGACGACCAGACCCGCCATCAGACGTAAACTTTCACTTTGAATATGATAAAGAAAATCTTGTTATAACGTGGGCACCACCTGTAAACCCTCAACGAGACGTGAAATATATCCAGGTGTTTAGAAGGAACACGATTGACGAGCCTTTTACCCTAATAAGGCAGTTCGACTTTAACGATTCAGTGGTTAGAGAAGAACCAACAGAGTATGTAGACCCGGGCTTAGACAAATCGGTCATCACGATGCCGACCTATTATATAGACACAGAGTTTGACAAGACGAAGACTTTCATTTACGCTCTGGTAACAGTGGATGCCAGACAGCTCTCTTCACCCTACTCTGTGCAAATAAAGGTTAGCTTTGATAAGAGCAAGAATAAGATAAAGAAAGAATTCATATCTTTCTCTGGGGCTCCAAAACAATATCCTAATTGGCATCTCAAACAAAACTTCTTTGTTGATACGATGAAAGACAGTTCGCACAGGGCTTTACAGATTTACTTTAACCCAGAAGCGTATACTCTTTTAAAGAATGGAAGGGAAGTGATTCCAGCATTTTGTACAACAACACAAGACCCTGACTCGAAGTATGTTTTTCAGTTCATAAATACAGACAGGCTTCTGGACCAGAAGCTTGAAGTTACTATAGACGATTCGATATTGAAAGAGTCTCAGAAGGAACAAAAACCCAAACTAGAGCAAGATATAGATGGCTAAGGTTTACTACGTTTTTAGAGATGTATAATTAAACCCTGAGTAATGGAGGAAGCTAATGGGCTTTTTAGACAACAGCACAAACAATATTATAGTAGATGCAGTCCTCACTGACTATGGCAGGGAATTACTGTCAAGAAATGATGGCAGCTTTTCAATCGTAAAATTCGCATTCGGCGATGATGAGGTTGATTACACAACAATCCAGAAGTTTGGAAGAACTGTTGGGAAGGAAAAGATTGAAAAAAATACGCCTGTTTTTGAGGCTCAAACAAATCAAAATTTTGCCTTAAAGCACAAACTGATAAGCCTTTCGAACCCAACGTTGGTGAAGCTACCGGGGGTGACTCTTTCAGGCGATGGTCTTTCTGGAAGCACGCTTAGCTTCAAGCGTACAGGCTCAGCTTCTCAGAGAGCTGTGACGTTTACTCAAACAGTGACTGATGAGAATTCTCTAGATCCAGAATTGAGAGATCAAACGTTTCTCGTCAAATTACCATTTAAATTCTTGGAGCTTGTGGGTACCGACAACACTCCAGACGCCATCGACTCTAATGATATAGCGACCTACATCGTAACAAGAGATAGCACAACAACAGCTATCGGCGGTTCTAAATTAACTTTGAACATAAAGACAAGGTCTATTTCTGATAGTGTCTTTACTTTCTTTGGTGATGCGGACAACAAGTCTCAAATATCAAGCACAATGAAAGTCGTTGGTGTGCAATCCGGTGTAGTTTCAGAGCTAACCGTTACGATACAGAAGTGAGGAAAGATTAGTGGCTACCTTTAAAGAAATTTCAGCAGCAGACGTAAAGACATCGAGGTCTGTGCTAAATCAACTTGTCGATGTTATTCAGGAAGATATATCTGGGTCAGCAACTCGGCGCTCCTACCAAATGTTTGTGACAGGTGGTATTGGTCCGGGTGTAACTTCGTCCCTCTATCAAACGATATATGACCAAGACTTCTCACTCCAAACAGCTAATGCTATAATGGACATGACAGCAGGCCTTTGGGTTTCCGGCTCGACCGTTGTTAGTTGTTCTTCAGGACTGGACTCAAATGGAAAACTTCTCTTTCCGTCTAGTTCTTTGATGATGCGAGAAAAAGTTGACATCTACAAACAATACGCATCTTCTCTCCTTGGAAACTCCGAAGCTTCCTTTGCGACACCATTCGGTTCAGCACTGAGCGAAGACCAGATAGACTCTGCTGTCTTCTTGTCTTTTAAGAGGCTTTTCTCGAGAGATAAAATCAAAAGGGAAACATTCGCAATCAAGATGTACGCTTCTGCTTCCGAATGCCAATATCCTGTCCCTCTGACAGGAGATGCTCAAGGTCAATTTACGCTTCCTGGCGGCGCCAGCGGCACATCAAGATGGTTTGGCCGCCCGAATATTGACCAGACTTCTACTGGCTCTGTCAAGATTTACACTGACTTTGGTTCTTCGCAAAACCGCCGCCGCACTTTTGGAGGTGAAGTTGGAGATCTTGTCGATTCTAGCGATTCTTCGAAAAAGATTGGCTTGGTTTTCTACGATCACGGTACTGTTGTTCTTAATGTAGATAGGGCAATAAACTCTCGACAGTTCGTCAGCGGTGTGATTGATGGAATGACCGCAACAACAATGCAAAAGAACGGACTGCTTTCGAATGTCGTGAGGGGTAAGATGCTCCTTGGATTCGGAAACGGAACGATGTCTAGAGCAAATGCAGAAGGAGTGTGCTTGGGCAGTAAAGCTCGCTTCGTCCCAGACCTGTTCACCTCAGGGTCAATCGACGATATCGTTAGCCACTTTGCTAGCGCAAGATTCAGCTCTGGGTCGTTAACAGCAGCAACTTTCCAGAACAACACTAACATCAACTCTACGTTGATCTTCTGCAGGGCAACCGCAGATGAGTTCAACTATTCTTCTAATCCGACTTTTACTGATGCTACTCAAAGAATCAGAGTGATTGACCAAGGACAAGAAGATATACAAAGATCTTTTAGTTTCATAACGACTGTAGGACTCTATGATGTCAACGACAATCTGCTGGCAGTTGCTAAATTATCGAGACCGATTGAAAAGAACGATGAAAAGGATTTGACTGTTAGAGTAAGATTGGACTTCTAGGGAGGGTATAAATGTCCCTTTTTAGGCTCGACAAAAATTTCTTTGACAGCTTTAAGATCCTGACGGCTCCCAAACGCACTTTCACTTCTGGCTCAGGTCAAGGAGTGGCTGGTGCTGTTAAGGTTTTCCCGCTGGCTTCATTGGGTATGAAAGAAGTACCGCAGGAAGGTGACCCTGATTCCCCGCCCCTGGCTGACAGCTTAGAAGAATACCGCCTACAGGTTGTTGAGCAAATGAATGTTCTTTCTGAGAGCGCCTGGTATTACCCCAACGAGTTGATGCCGGATGGTTCAAGACGCCGGGATGAATCGAAAGACGGTCTTCCGCCTGTTGCCGATATCAACCCCATGCTACACAATTACATGATGATGGTCAATTCTGCGAGTGTGAGTGGCAGAAGACAGAAAGAAGTAGAGATTCTAAGATTTGAACCTTCGTTTCGTTTTACGAGCGATACATTGCGAAAGAGAACCATACAGGAGGTCTTACTTCCGTTTTATAGACCTCAGTATGGATCGACATGTAATTGGGCATTCACGAATTATCACACTCTTAATTTCTTTAATACAGGTGAGCCGCAATTGACAGAGTGGGAAGAACGCACAGTGCCTACACCCCCAGGCCGCGCTCGAATTCCTTCTAGCTCCGTCTTGATATACCCTTCAGAAACGCTAAGCGGCTCTCGATCTGCAAACAACAAAGAAAACTACAAAGCTGCTTACAGACCAACCGGATCATTTTCTTTCGAGTTCTACATAAATCCTCGTTATTCTACATTTACCAGAGGAGGAGAATTCAAGGCTGGCACAATATTTCACATGTCCAGTTCTTTTGCTCTTTCTTTGGTTTCGGGAAGTTCAAAAGATGATAATGGTTTCTTAGACGGATACCGACTGTTATTGCAGCTTTCTCGAAGTGCAGATACACCCCCGTCAGAGATATCTGTTGGATCCGACCGCTATAACGACGTCTCAGGCCACCTTGTTTTCTCTTCTTCAGATAACTCATTAAGAAGAAATCACTGGCATTATTGTTGCGTTAGGTGGGCAAACACCGACCAGAACTCAACTGGATCGTTCTTCATCGACGGAGTGAATCAAGGAAACTTCTTAATCAAGGATGTTCATCTCACTGCGAGTAATTTAGTCCAGTCCTCGAGCTGGCTACAGCAGGTTAGGTTCTACGACCCAGGCGGCCCACCAGATGCTTTGTTCGTTGGAAACTATTATGAGGGACCGAATAACGATTTTGGGGTTAACGAGTCCTATATCGCGCAGTTCTTTAATCCGCAAGTCTCTTATCGAGACGGCCTGCGTAATTTTTACCCGAACATTAATGATGGGTCTGTTGTGGATCCTGATGTGTTCCACTTTAGACACCCGCTCCAGGCAGAAGTGCACGAACTAAAGATCTATAGTAGGTACCGGAATGACGGCGAGATCCTAACAGCGAGCATGGAGGGGATCGAGAACCTCTATTCTGCTTCATTGGATGGGCTAGAATTCTACTTGCCGCCGTTCTTTATGAAAGACACGAATACAAGGGACATTTTACAAACTCCATTTCAGACAGTCAGAGGTTCTACAGATGACCCATTTAACGTGCCCCTTTCTTTTGGGGTCGGTGGACATTATCTAAATTTAGAGAACTTTACTAAAGAGCTTGTTCAAGGTCAGTTCCCCAGATTATTCGCGCTTTCAGGAAGTACCATTGACACCGACACTGGCTGGCGCAGCGCCAACTACTTTCTATTTACGACAGGTAGCGTGAGAAAAAGAAACCTCACCATTCTGCCGTGTGATAATGGAAGGTTCAGTCAAAATTTCAAGCTTCTAGAACAAGCGGTCACATCGTCTGATTCTCTAAGCCTCTTTGTCAACGACCGTGGAGAGCGACAGTTGAGTTTGGTTAGCTTGAATAATCTACTTCCCACCGAGTCGATAGGTCAAGGTCTATTGGGGACTGAAAAACCGGGGTCAATCGCATCAGCGCTGGCTGGCCCTACACCTGACGATCCGTCAGTTCCTGCGGGCTCTATTTTAACTATCTACAACAGAACCCGCGATCCGTCGTCTAACGAGGTTGTCTTTTTTGACGCTAGTAATCTTTTCTACGGAAACAAGATAGAGCCGCAATCCTATTTCCTTCGTGATCCTTCGATTACGGGCTCCGCAGGAAGAGTAAAGATGACCTTGAGAGATAATGGTCGCGGCAATCTTTATCGTTGCGACGCGACAGGGAGTCACGCTACATGGGCTTCTGTAGGGACGGTAATGTACGAAGAAGGCCTTGCAGTTGTAAAGACACCGGTTATACCACGATTCGGAAAAGATAACTTTGAAGTCGATCTGACCGGTCAACAAAACATCTATAATCTTAGAATGAGCGTGCCTGCAAATGATGGTGAGCTTGACTTGTCTTCAAATCCGTCGTACAAATCCCTGGCTCCCTCTGATTTGTCTGCTGATTCTCATGTAACCTTTACTTACCTAACTAACGTTAACTTTCTGGATGAAAACCTTAATGTTATTATGAAATCAAACTTTTCACAAGCTATTGTGAAAAGAGTTGACGATCGCTTTATTGTAAGAGTTAAGCTGGATTTTTGATGGGTTTACAACTTGGTTTAGACATCTCCACATCTAATGTGGGCTGGTGTTTACTTGAAGAAGATACTGGAAAGTTTATAGATGCTGGAGCTCTAGAGCTCTCTAAAAAGAAAGATATTTTTGAGAAATCTGATACCGTGCGGAAAGCCCTCAAAAATTTAGGTAAGAAATACAACATCAATAAAGTTGGCATAGAGGAAAACTTACAAGCCTTCAGGCCAGGTTTTTCGAGCGCGAAGACAATCGTTACGCTGGCACGCTTCAATGGGATCGTTACTTTGCTGGCCTTTGAAGAGATTAAGGTTCGACCTTCTTTTGTGAACGTCAACTCAGCTCGTAAAACTGTTGGACTGAAGATAGATAGGAAATCCACAACTAAGACCAAGGATCAGGTTCTAGAGTTTGTTCAGGGAAAAGTCCCAAATTATAAATGGCCTACTCGCACTCTAAAGTCAGGACCAAGAAAAGGTCTTGTACTCTTCGCAGACAGCTGTTATGATATAGCAGATGCTTATATTATAGCTTCTTCCTGCGTGAATAATGAGCGATGACCTACTAATAAGAAAAAGAATTAATCTAATCCAGCGCGCTTTCGGTACATCTATCCTTGATAGGGATGGAGTCAATGTTGCTGTAAGCTGTGTTAATTCGAAGTGCTCTACTTACGGCAACACAGCGAAAAAGAAGCTTTGCTTGAGAGTGGATAATGAGTTCTATCACTGCTGGGTTTGCGGCTACAGAGGTCGAGGGCTTTCGTATTTTTTTAAGAAGCACAAACCGAATTACCACCCAACGGCCAACCAGCTATTTGAAAAGAGAGTTACTGAGAAGCAAGAAGATGAACTTCCACCCGTCACTCTACCTGAGGGTTTTTCGTTGTTAGCCGAGGCCAGCTCGAAATCCGACCCAGACCTAAGGGGATGCTTAAACTACATGCTCAAGAGGGGTTTCTCGATTAAAGATCTCTGGTATTTCAGAGCTGGCGCGGTTACATCTGGCAGGTTTCGCAGAAGGATTATAATTCCGTCTTTCGATTCTGATGGTGTCCTGAACTACTTTACAGGCCGTGCTATCGACGCAGATGCAGGTAGGAAATACATCAACCCTCGAGTAAAGAGAAGCGAGATTATTTTTAACGAGATGAACATAGACTGGTCTAGTGAATTAACGATTGTCGAAGGTCCCTTTGACTTGATGAAAGCAAACCAGAACAGCACTTGCCTTTTAGGAAGCTCGTTATCAGAAAGACATTTTCTTTTTCAGAGGATCGTTGCCAACAAGACTCCTGTGTTGCTAGCGCTCGATCCAGACGCCAAGAAGAAGACGCAAGATATCGCAAAGCTTTTAAGCGCTTTTGATGTAGAAGTGAGAACAGCAGATGTAAGACCCTTTGCAGATGTTGGTGAAATGCCCATCGGTGAGTTTGAAAAGTATCGAAGGATAGCTCAACCGTGGTCAGAGATGGACAGATTGAAGACCTTAATCAGTTCAATAAAGTCAGGGTCATTAATATGACAGGGAGAGTATAGATTGTCTTTTAAGTGCGCACATTTTGCGGATATACATTTCAGGGGTTTGACGAGGCACGACGAGTATCGTAAAGTGTTTCTTCAAGCATACGATGAATTAAGAGAGTTAAAGCCGGATGTAATCTTCCTTGGCGGAGATATTGTTCACTCCAAAACACAGGGCATCAGCCCGGAGTTGATTGAGATATTGCGGTGGTGGTTCACGTCGCTAGCTGAAATCGCACCGGTTCACGTCATACTTGGCAACCATGATGGGCTGATGTTGAATGAAGATCGCTTGGATGCGATCACACCAATAGTTAGGACCCTAAACAATCCTCGAGTTCACCTGATGAAGGGAACAGGGGTTTACCCCACCGGCATTGAAGGATACAACTGGTGCGTGTTCTGTTGCTTTGACCCAAAGTCGTGGCCTGATCTTAAGCCCCCAAGCGATGGAGTTAACATAGCTCTTTATCATGGGCCAGTAAATGGTTCTTTAACAGATCAGGATTGGGAGATAAATGGTGATAGCTTAAAGGTCGATTTTTTCCGTGATTATGATTTCACTATGTTAGGAGACATTCATAAGCGCCAATTTCTTACTAAGACAATGGCATACCCAGGCTCTCCCATTCAACAAAATTACGGAGAAGATACTGAGAAAGGGTTTTTGTTTTGGGACATAAAAGACAAAGACGATTTCACTGTGAAGTTCATCCCGCTACATAATCAGCATGCTTTCAGAACTATCCAGTGGGCTGGTGATGTTGTCGAAACTATAGAGCAGATACCGGATGACTGGGTAGGCTCCCGGTTTCGAATAGCCCACAAGGGGATAAACCAACTAGATTTTCGCCAGCTTCAGTCGGCTTTGAAAGAAAAGTTTGATGCGTTTGAGGTTGTTTCCAAAAATGAATCTTCTGCGATGACAGGAGGAGAGGTAGAGATAACGACCTCGATCGGAAAGATAAGCCGTAATGATTTGCGTAATTTTTCGCAACAGGACCAGCTAATGTCAGATTTTGTCGCGAAGCTTGAGCTCGAAGAAGACGATCGAGAAAGATTAAGAAGCTTGCACAAAGACATTTTTAAGAGATGCGTTCAGCAAGTGACGAATAAGTCTCACCAGTGGAGATTACGAAAGCTTTCCTTTGATAACACTTTCGGATACGGAGAGAGTAATGTCATCGATTTTGATGCGCTAAGCGGGATCACTGGGATCTTTGGTAAGAATAGGTCTGGCAAATCTTCAATTCCCGGTACGCTTGTTTATTCGCTCTTCAATTCGACAGATAGAGGTGTGCTTAAAAACGTACACGTAATCAACAACCGAAAAACTTTTTGTCGAGCAACAACGGATTTTTCCGTTGGCGGAGAAATGTACAGAGCTGACCGACAAACGATAAAGAGGGTCAGTAGAAAGGGTGCTGTGTCCGCACCTACCAACCTCAATCTTTTCAAGATCGGTTCTGACGGTGAGCCCATCGAAGACAATACAGGCGAGCAGAGACGTGAAACTGAGAAAGTTTTACGAACCCTTGTTGGCAGCGTGGATGATTTTCTAATGACATCGTTTGCATCACAAGGCGAAATGAATGCGTTTATTAGAGAGGGCTCAACTCGACGAAAAGCAATTCTCACTAGATTCTTAGACCTGCAGATGTTTGACGATATGCTGAAAATAGCGAAGAATGAAATGTCTGAACTCCGTGGCGAGATGAAATCAGCTCCAGACAAGAATTGGAATTTGCTTGTTGAAGAACAGCAGGAACTGCTTTCGTCTTTCCATGAAGAGAGAAAAGAGGTAGAAGAAGAATTAGGGGAACTAAAGGAAGAAAGGGACGAGCTGAAAATCAAGATGGCAGCATTACCCTCTGCTGGAAAATACACTAAAAGCCAAGTCGACGCCCAACTACAGAAACTTAATGGTCTAGAAGGAAAGGCAAATAAGCTAGAGAAAGAGATAATCCAATTCTCTACAGAGAGGGAAGGGGTCTCTAAGAGGCTCGAAAAGATTGAAGCAATCAAAGAGCAATTTCCAATAGACGAACTGCGGTCACAGTCATCGCTCTTGACCGGGCTTAGGCAGCAAGCTGAATTGTCGGAGGCAAATCTTAATCTAGAAATCCAGCGCCTCGAGTCTAAAAAGAAGCTCAGTAAAAAGCTTAAGCCTTGCTCGTGCTTTGAGCATCTTCCAACATGCAGGTATGTCAAGGATTCCAAGAAGTGCGAAGGAGAAGTAGACGATCAGAAAGCTGCCGTTTCAACCGCTCGAAAAGAGCTCAGAGCGATTAGATCAAATTTGGAAAAACTCGCGTCCGCAGGAATTTCTGAAAAACTGGCTAAATACGAAACGATACTTCAAAAAGAGCAAGAGCTCAAGCTCGAGAATTCTGAAATGAAACTACAGATGAAAGAACTCGAATCCAGCCATCAGGAGTTACTAACATCTATGACATCAGGTAAAGACTTGCTTAGAGAGATGAGGCTGAGGTCAGTCGATGATGAGAAAGACAAGGAAGTCTTGAAGATGCAACAGGACTTGGCAAGAGTAGAATCCCGTATATCCGAGCTTGATGGGAGCCGACTGTATCTCGCAGAGCAGATTAGCGTCACAAAGCAAAATTGCTCAAATCTTGTAGAGGAAAAAGAGAAGTTCAGCGCAATTAAATCAAGGTGGGAAACTTATAACACATTTTCTCAGGCTGTTGATAAAAAAGGCATACCCTTAACAATTCTCTCTCTGCAGCTCCCGCAAATAAACGCTGAACTGACAAAGATCCTGCAAGGCGTCGTTAATTTCGACCTATCACTTGACGCAGATGGTGACTCTAATAACATGGACATCCTTATAGACTACGGCGATTCGAAGAGAATTATAGAGTGCGGTTCAGGGATGGAAAAGATGATTGCCTCGCTTGCGCTCAGAGTGGCCTTGATCAATATTTGTAACGCGCCTCGCAGCGACGTCCTGATAATAGATGAAGGCTTTGGAGCTTTGGACGAGAAGAATATCGAAGCTTGTTCACGTTTATTAATTTCTCTCAAGAAATACTTTACCAATATTCTCATAATATCGCATGTGGATGCTGTCAAAGATATAGTGGATAATGTGCTTGATATACAAAAGGACGGCAAGGATGCAAGAGTCAACTATTCAGGAACATGATTTTTTTGTACCGCTCGACTGTCCTGTCTGCAACCTTATGATGCGAGACATGAGAGACTCTGTTCAATACTTAGAATCTAAGTGCTGTGTAGAGTGCTGGGTATCTTTTGTGGAGCCCGAGAGAAAGATTAGGAAAGACGAACAATATTTGCCCTCAGCTGAAGATATTTTGAAGTATAGAGAAAAATTGTCTAAGGCTGAGATAATTAAAGACGAGGAGTTTTAAGAACATGTTAACATTAGAAGAAGTCAGAGCGTTAGGCGAAAGCCTGAATACAACCTGGGGTCGCTCTAGCGACAATATGAAGTTGACACACCGCTTAGAGGGAGATCGATTAGAGCTCCAGATGCAGTCAATAGTTCACTTTGACGGTTCACGGTCATTACAGCCACAAGTAATGCGCCAACGTGAAATCGCAAACCAGATTTTCACTGATGCGCTTAAAAGTATAAAAACTGAATTTAAGGACCGAGCCGGAAGGGCCTTGACTGTGAAAGAGAATTCTAGAGATGATGATATTGAAGTGATTCAAGCCACTTCTAACGTCCCAAGAAAAGTAGCTTATTTTCGGTGCCAGCTTAGACTACAAGTCAGCTGAGGTATTATGCCTCCACTAAATAAGCAAAAACAGGTTGCTGAGATTGTTAAGTGCGGGAAAGACCCCACTTACTTCATAAACCGCTATGTGCAGATCCAGCATCCGATAAGGGGGAGAATTCCATTTCACACTTTCCCGTTTCAGGATGATTGCTTGCAGCACTTTAACGAGCACCGTTATAATGTGGTTGTCAAGTCACGACAGCTTGGGCTTTCGACTCTTTCTGCTGCTTACGCTGTGTGGATGGCTCTTTTTAGAAAAGACAAGACCATTCTTGTTATTGCTACGAAGCTGGCTGTTGCGCAAAACTTTATCAAGAAAGTAAAGGTCGCGCTTTCAGGGATCCCAAAGTGGATGTGGATCACAGAGATAACAGCGAAGAATACTCAGGCCATAGAATTTTCCAATGGGTCTGCGATCAAGGCAGTCCCAACTTCTGACGATGCAGGTCGTTCGGAAGCCTTAAGTTTGCTAATAGTCGATGAGGCCGCTTTCATCAGAAATTTTGATGAGCTCTGGAAAGGCCTATATCCAACGCTATCTACAGGCGGTAGAGCGATTATCGTCAGTACCCCGAACGGAACTGGTGGCCAATACTATGACATTTACCATAACGCGGTCAATGGGCAAAATGAATTTAATCCGATTAAGCTACCATGGGATGTGCATCCGGAGCGCGGCGATGAATGGTTTGACAATGAATCAAGAAACCTGAACAAACAGCAGATAGCCCAAGAGCTACTTTGCGATTTCCAAGCATCAGGCGAGACGTTTCTTTCTTCTGATGATATTGACAAGCTAAGAATACAAATAAAGCAACCTCTCGAAAAGTGGGGCCCTGAAAACGCAGTTTGGGTATGGAAGTATATGCAACCTGACCACGCCTATGTAATTTCTGCCGATGTTTCGAGGGGTGATGGAAATGATTATTCTGCTTTTCACGTTATTGACACAACAACATCTGAGGCGGTAGCTGAATTTAAGGGAAAGGTACCTCCTGATCAATTGGCATATTTGCTGGTGGAGGCATCAAGAAGATATTCAGATGCGATTATTTGTCCAGAGAGCAACACTTACGGCTATGCTGTGCTTATGAAACTAAAAGAGCTCGGCTGCCGCAACATTTATTTTAAAAAAGAGAAAGACAAATTTGAAGCTCTTTATGGCAACGGCGCTATATCGAAGGCAGGATTTTCGACTCAAGGGAACACACGCCCTCAAATCCTCACAAAGATGGAAGAGGTAATAAGAAATGATAAGATCTCTGTATACTCTTCAAGGCTCGTAGACGAGCTGAAGACCTTTGTTTGGAGTAACAACAAGGCCCAAGCACAAAGAGGAAAGAATGACGATCTGGTCATGTCTCTTGCAATTGGGATCTGGCTGTACGATGCGAAAGGTAAGAAGACCGTTGCTAAAAAGATAGACATGAATACCGCTATGCTCGCAGGGTTTGCCCTAAATAAAAGAAAAGAACCAAAACATCGTGACATGTCTCCCTTTAGCAAGCAGGTTGGAATGTTCACTGTGAGAGGTATGCCGGTATCGATGGATCATGATCATCCGGCAATAAGCGGTTCGGTTGATTTTAAGTGGCTGATTTGACTATTATAATGGTTGGTGAGGAATTAGATGGCAGGTAAAGGAAACATATTTCAGCGATTAACAAAGCTGTTTCGGTCTGGTCCGGTAGTAAAGCGAAGGGTTCGTCAAAACGTCCCTGGTCTCTCTACATCCGCAGCAGAAGTATTCAAGCGTGCTCATAACGATGTGTACAATAATACTCTCAGTGCGTATGGGTCTTTCGACAGAATGTCGAGATATTCAGATTTTGCTGAAATGGAAGCAACGCCTGAGATAGCTTCTGCGCTGGACATTTACTCAGAAGAGACCGTGAGTCCAGATGAGCACGGAAAGGTACTACATATATTTTGCGAGGATGAGCTCAAGAAAGATTTGCTGGAGACACTCTTCTATGATACTCTCAACGTAGAATTTAATCTGGTCATGTGGGTCAGGAATCTCTGCAAGTACGGTGACTTCTTCCTCTTTAACGACGTCGACCCGAAGTTTGGTGTGGTTAATGCTTACCCTATTCCAATTTCAGAGATGGAGAGAGAGGAGGGCTTTGACCCTGAGAATCCGGGTGCAGTTCGCTTTCGCTGGCTGACTCAAGGTAATTCAGTTTTAGAGAATTGGCAGATATCCCACTTTCGCCTTTTGGGCAATGATGCATTCCTCCCCTACGGCTCGTCTGTGCTTGAATCTGCAAGAAGAATTTGGAGACAGCTAATTCTAATTGAAGATGCAATGCTAGTGTATCGTGTGATTAGGGCTCCGGAACGAAGAGTCTTTTACATAGACGTCGGTAACGTCGCCCCCGAAGACGTATCAGATTATTTGGAACAAGCCACTTCAACTCTGAAGCGCGCTCCAGTTGTGGATCGATCCAACGGAAAGGTGGACCTTCGCTACAATCCGCTTTCTGTTGATGAGGACTATTTCATACCAGTCCGCGGAGGAGACTCTGGTACAAGGATCGATACTCTAGCCGGCGGCCAGAATACGGCTGCGATTGAGGATGTTGAATATATTCAGAAAAAACTGTTTGCCGCTTTAAAGATTCCAAGAGCTTATCTCGGTTATGATGAAGAGATCGGAGCCAAAGCAACTCTTGCTCAAGAAGACATTCGTTTTAGCAGAACCATCCAACGTATTCAAAAGACCGTCATTGCTGAGCTAAACAAGATCGCGATGATTCACTTGTACGTTCATGGCTACGATGCAGAAGACTTGATTGACTTTGAGCTGAAGCTGTCAAACCCATCATCTGTTGCACAGATGCAAAAGCTCGAATTAATTTCACAGAGATTCGATATTGCTGGGAAAGTTCCTGAAGGTATGCTCGACAGACGCTGGGTACAAAAGAATGTTCTTGGTCTTACCGACAAGGTTATTGAAGAAATCATGGAGGGCAAGAAAGCAGACAAGATTGAGGATGCTGAAGTTGAAGCTGCCGGCTCAGAAGAGGGCGGTGAAGGCGGAGGTGACGAAGGCGGCGGAGGCGGCGGAGGTCTTTTCTCAGCTGACGTCCCTTCAGGTGAACAACTTCTAACAGCAGAACCGGCCGGAGGTGATCCTATAAAGAAGGATGATGAGGAAGATGAGGAAGAAACTATCGACATCTCCAAGCTTTCTATCAACGATCCCGATGCTCCCCTCAAAGCTCAGTCTGCAGTGCAGCAAACTTCTCGAAAGAAGACTGGCGGTCCGCTAAAAACTCACATGCCAGACTTCAAGTCGATGGTCACTAATAAGAGACCGCAGGACTCGATGCGCAAGCCTTTCGGAGATGATTATTTACGATCTCAATTAGAGGGGTTTGATTGGGAAGAGCGGGATACTTATAAAAGAACAACCGGGGTCCGCCCGGTAATTACACCAGAATTAAGGGGAACATTCAGATCATTATCTTCAATCCTTACTCCTGAAGGCGGAGTGCTTCTATCTGAAGCGGATTTAAGTGAGGGAGAAAACTTCAACCTCGATGAATACGATGCCGGAGAAATAGATGAAAGTTAAACATAACAAAAAAAGAAATGTCGGCTTAATCTTTGCTCAACTCTCTCAGTATATTTCTGAGGCGTTGGTCGAAGGGAAAATGCAAAAAGCAAAAAAAGCAATTGACATTCTACAAAAACACTTTGTACCAGGTACAGAACTCTTCAAAGAATTTAGGCTTTTCCGGGCGATGATGATTACGGAAGTCCCGTCACCTTCTTTGGCTACTTCGATAATTTCTGAAGCAAAGGGTGCAGCCAAGGGTCTGGACATAAAGGTCCTGACTCAACAAAAGTCTGCCTTGATTAAAGACATTAATTACATTCTGGCTGAGGCCTCTTTTTACGATAGAAGAGTTAGCGACTACAAGCAGTTTGCTACGATTCAGACTCTTCTTTCTCAGTGGAGATCGCCGTCACCAGACTTGGTCGTTTCCAGCCGGTTTGAGGGCGAGCTACACTCTCATCTCTTAAGGGAAAAGAAGGGGGAGACCCTGGAAGACCTGAGAGCGCCAGAGGCGAACAAGCTTGTTGTTGAAATAATGCATAACAAGATAGAAGAGAAATTCGGTCATTCATTCACTGAAGGCCAAAGAGATCTTTTAAGAGAATACGTCTTTTCTGAAGACAAGAATTCTGCCTTTAAAGAAAAGTTAAGAAATGTGAAGAAAACTACGCTGGCTTCGCTAAGCGAATATTCTGTGATTTGCGAAAATGCAATTCTTGGAAAGCAGATCAGTGAAGTAAGAAGTGCGGTTCAAGCTTTAGACGTTGAGAAGTTCGATGATGATTCGATTTCAAAATACTTAACACTAATGAAGCTGACAGAAGAGCTGACAGCAGGAGAGAGTCCAAATGGCTGATCTTAAATTACTGACTGAGTGGACTCCCTGGAGTTACTCAAAAGAGATGATAGAAGAATCCAAGCAGCAAAATGGCGGCAAGCTTTTAATGAAAGGGATCTTGCAAAAATCTGATACTCTAAACCAGAACGGTAGGGTTTATCCTCGAGCCATCTTGGAAAGAGAGATCCGAAACTACCAAAAGTTTATTGCTGAAAACAGAGCGCTTGGCGAATGTGACCACCCCGAAAGTTCAGTTGTCGAACTCAAGAATGCTTCACACATTGTAAGGGAAGCTTACATGGACGGAGATGTTTGTTACGGAGTTGTAGAGCTACTAGACACTCCATCTGGAAAGATTCTCCAGAGTTTAGTCGAGTCTGGTGTTACACTTGGCATTTCTTCCCGCGGGGTCGGCTCGACGAAAAGACAGGGCGACACTGACGTTGTTCAAGATGATTTCCAATTGATATGTTGGGACTTTGTTTCTGAGCCATCTACTCCTGGCGCTTTCATGATGCGTGAAGGCCGGATTAGAGAGGGAGAACTCAACAAAGTGTTTAACAAGTCGGACCGCATCCACAGATTATTTAATGAAGTATTAGACTGGGAAGGAGAAGATAATGAGTAACACATGGCCCAAGCCTGGCCTCGGTATGGTCGGAGAGTATCAGCGCAGCGGGATACCGTTCGTCACTTCCTCTAACGGTACAGAGTTGAAAGCATCGCAAAATGTTGTACGGGTTTCATTTCCCACCGTCACTCGCTGGTTTGAGGTTCGGGGTATGGACGCTGCTGGTGCCGAAGGGATTAGGATCGGGTTCACGGAAAACGGCGTCCAGGGTAAAGGCGCTGTCACCGGCTCAATTCCAACAGGCGAGTTCAAAACGAATGGAACACAAAAGTTTGTGAACGTACCTGTTCAAGGCAACCTCGATGACGCGCAACTAGCAAACCATAATAATTATTTTGTGATCCCGAGTGTCACGACATCAGAGGCACCCGCCATGAGATACGAGCTAATGTGCACTGACATATTTTTGGTAAACCATACTGGAACTAACGCTACGGGTTTTCAAATTATTGCCGGGTTGACAGACATTCCTCGTGAATCCTTGGCTTTGACAGGGTCAAACGGATTTCAAGGAGTTGGGTAATGGCTAAAGTATCGAGAGACATGCTTAAGAGCTTAGTAAAAGAATGTTTATTTGAGATTCTTCTTGAATCGACAGGCGACAACAGTTCACCTTTGATGGAAAGAAGGCAGCGGACTGCAAAAGCTAAGCCTAAGAGGCAAACCAGTAGAGGTACAAGCCGTCCTGCTCTTGACACCATATCTTTTAATGACTCTGTACCGAAACCTCAACCACGATCGTTTGACGCTAGCGGAATCACGTCAGATCCCGTCATGGCTTCTATTTTTGAAGACACAGCAAAAACAACGTTGGTCGAGCAAGCTGCTGCAGAGAGAGGAAGACCAGGACAAGTTACAGGTCCCGGTATCGCTATAGATGCTCCAGCTGACAATAATCCGTTTGGAGCAGCTTCAAAAAATTGGGCTCATCTCGCATTTGCTGACAAATCCGAGTAATTAAACCCTTTGATCGAAATACATAGAAATAGTCAGTCCGGAGGAAATCAAAATGGCTAATAAAATTAAATTAACACCCGCTATGCTGAGAAAACTTGTAATGGAAGAAAAAAAGAAGATCCAAGAAGCACTCGAGCAGGGCGAGGAAAGCGTGGAAAAAGTAGATGCTGATGAGGTTGACGCCTCGGAATATGCTGATTCTCTTGAAAAAGACATTGACCATATTGCGGCATTAAAAATTCAGGAGAGTATACTTAAGAGAAAGTACGCTAAAGTGCAAGCTGCAAAGAAGCGACTGGTTAAGAAGATTAACAATCGATAACTCATCCGCTAAAGGAGTAACTAAATGCCCCAACACACACAAACACTTGTAGAAACATTGCCGACTGAAGCCGCGCAAGGTTCTTCAGCAACCACCAGAGTTCAGGCCTGCTTTCCAGCATCGCCGATCTATACTGGTGAAATGACAGATGACTCAATCAAAGCTCAGTATGAAGAGCTCGTTTTGTCTGGTGAAGTAAATGACGGTGGGCATACGTTCGGCGTCTTTAACAGAAACTATGTCGATGCTCCAAATATCGCTGACGTTGAGTTTGGCGGCGGCGGCCTGCCTGGTAGCCCATACGCACCGAACCCAGTATCTCCCGGCCCAGGTAGCATGAATGCTGCCGACCAGCCAGAACCTCCGGAAGGGTGGGCTCAATCGCCACCTTCACAATGGGGTACAGGTGTCGGTTCACAACTCCAGCCAAGCGAAAGCTCCGCACAGCAGTCTGGCGGTACTCTTGGCGATTACGTCTTGGGTAAGGCTTGGGGAAGCAACTCATAGAGGCATAATGCCCAGCAGTCAAGACAGCCCAATCAGCATTGGTCGCAGAAAAGGTCGTAGCTTAGATCACAGAGATGATTTAGGTTACGGCCGTTCTTCTGCGAAATTCCACAAGCAGAGAACTAAAGCTGCAACCTATCCGTACCCTGAAGAAGATGACTACGAGGACGTCGATCTGGATTTAGAGATTAGCGTTTTGGATAAGATCGTCAACAAGTTTTCGACTCCTTACAAAAGCGATGATTCCCTGATAGGAAGATCTGCAGACCATAACGCCATGGTGGATGGTAATAAACCGCTAGCAGCAGTGCAACAAGAGGCAGCTGTTGCAAAAGGGATGGTTCCATTTCCCGCTATGTATAAGGACAGAGTTCAGGCTGGCGGTGGTGTTGCTGGTGGGGGTCATCAGTACGTCAGGGACTCTGATCGAGTCAAAACAGGGACAACAATGGGGTGGTCTCACGCTCCTGAGGAGGTCGGGGGTCCTGAAGGCGTAGATATTACTTTTGATGAATATATTAACGATGAAGAAGATCCGAATATTGTAAAGCTAAGAAAAGTTGTACAAGGTGTGCTTGCACAGCAAGAGAGAGCATAGAAATTACAAATATAGGAAATCTCGCTTTGACCGCAATACTTAACTGTAAGTGCACACAAATAAGGTGAATTCATGTCGACAAATCTTTACAAGGAGGCGATTGC
>MDTD01172218.1_pt1 | contig 97129 bp, 84 predicted proteins | sample 811221 | NCBI WGS metagenome assembly MDTD01 (sample SAMN05326646, study PRJNA326480) | marine metagenome | isolation source: seawater | place: Pacific Ocean: South West | collected 2011
AGGTGATGAAGGGAATAATCACATCTCCTATGATGCCTCTTTCCTATCAAGCGGTTCGTATTATTTCATCTTGGAGGATGAAAAAGGAAACCGAACTCAGCAATTGGTGATTAAGTAAATCATTTCCGATGGTTTTATAAAAAATTGTATTGATAGACTGACTAAAAGCAATCAGCTCCGCATAAAGCGAGGCTGATAGTTACCAATGTTATGTTTTACTTATTCTTAATCTACATTATCATGTAAAAACGAATTATTTGGGCGGATTTCTGGATTGTTCCCTCCATCGTCTCCTAATGTAAATCGAGATACTTTATGCTCTGATGAATGTTGAACATTATCCAATCTCACTTGTCTTCTAATATAAGCTGGCTCATTCTCTAAATCACTTATACTTGAAGGATTTTTTAACTTAGCTGTTAAGTTGTTTAGCTGACTTAATCTCTGCTGTGATCTCCTCAATCGCTCTTCTGCATCTAATTCATCCGCAAAAGTAGCTTTCTTTGATTCATCGGACTCAATTGCAGACAATGATTCATTTGGAGTGGACGGGGTTTCCTGATTGGATGGAATACTATTGAAAACAGGTTCAAATTGCTGATTTACTTCTGTATCCAATGATGTTGATTCTTCGATAGATTCAATTTCATCATTTACTTGATTTTCCTCTTTAAAATCAAATACTGGGCTCTCCTCTATAATTACATTATCTACTATAGAATCTTCAGCCTCTTCAACAGTACTTTTTTCTAATTCATCATAAAGGTTATGTATTATTTTTGGAGGCGTATTTGCCTGAGGCTCTTGAAACTTCTCTTTGGTATCTGTTGTTTGATACGAAGGAACATCTAAATCCATTTTGATCTGCTCTACTCTTGGCTGCGGAACACTATTTTGAATTTCATTCGTAATCTTAAGTTCTGGTTGATTAGATGGAAGAATCGGCTCTTGTTTTTTCTCCTCTGCAGGAGCGACTTCTTCTTTTAAATTATGGACTACTTTTTCTTTTTTCTTTTCTGTTTGAATACCGCCAATAGTTTTGTTGGCTTCAAATCCTGTAGCAATTAATGTAATAGATATATTATCTCCTAATTCTTCATCCCTTCCTGTTCCCCAGATTATATCTGCGGATAGTCCTGCTTCATCTTGAATATAGTCTGTAATTTGAGAAATTTCATCCATCATCACTTCATTACTACCAGAGGTGATATTCAAGAGTATATAATTCGCTCCTTCAATATTATTGTCATTTAATAAGGGTGATTCCAATGCTTCTTGAGCGGCTTTTAGTGCTCTGTTTTCACCTGACGCCAATGAGGATCCCATTATCGCAACACCACTATTGGTCATAACTGTCCGCACATCCTCAAAGTCAACATTAATATATCCTGTTCTGGTAATGATTTCTGCAATTCCTTTTGAGGCAGTAGTTAAGATATCGTCCGCTTTTGCAAACGCATCGGTTAGAGAGAGGTTTCCATATATTTCTCTTAACTTATCATTACAGATAATCACACATGTATCTACTGAATCTCTTAATTCTTCTAGTCCACCATCGGCCTGATTTGATCTTTTTCTTCCTTCAAAACCAAATGGATAGGTAACAATTGCAACAGTTAATATCCCCAACTCTCTTGCTGCTCTAGCAATTATTGGTGCTGCTCCTGTTCCGGTTCCACCACCCATTCCTGCTGTTATAAACAGCATTTTGGTGTCTTTTTCAAGAATTTCCTTGATCTCATCAATATTTTCAATTGCTGCATTCTTTCCAACCTCAGCAATCGAGCCTGCTCCTCTTCCTCCTGTAAGGCTTAAACCCAATTGAATTTTGTTGGGAACAGGACTCATTTCTAAAGACTGTTCATCCGTATTACAGATGTAAAAATCTACTCCTTTGATACCCTGTTTAAACATGTGGTTAACCGCATTGGATCCCCCACCGCCAACACCAAACACCTTGATGATGGAGCTTTCTGGTTTTTCTATTTCAAATTGCATCATAACATATGGTTTTGTGAGCACTGATTTTTTCACCAGTCTCTCGTTTTTATATTTAGGTGGGAAACATCAATTTTTCCCTTTTTCATTTTTATCTCTTTTCGTGGTCACTAAAAATCTTTTCTACGTCTGAGAAAAAGTTATTTATTCACTATCATCTTCAAAAAACTCGCGACTTTTCTTTAAAATAACATCAAAGAAATTTCCTTTACTCTTACTCGAATGCCCTTTAACTTTATTCTCTTTATTCTTTTGTTGTTTTGCAACTTTCTCCAATCCTTTAATAACTAACCCTACTCCTGTTGCAAATACTGGACTCGTAATCTCCTCTGCATTTCCACTAGCCAAGTGTTCGTTGGGATACCCTACTCTAGTATCCATCCCTGTCATGTATTCTATTAACTGCGTAATGTGCTTTAATTGAGATCCTCCTCCTGTTACTACTATACCACCAATTAATTTTTTTTCAAATCCTGAGTTTTTTATTTCAAAATGCACATTTTCTATAATTTCTTCCAATCTGGCCTGAATAATATGGGCTAGATTTTTCACAGATATTTCTTTGGGCGCTCTTCCTCTCAAGCCGGGAATACTGACAATTTCATTTTCTTGGTTTTCATTGGCCAAGGCAGAACCAAATTTAACTTTTAATAATTCTGCTTGTGATTTAATGATTGTACACCCTTCCTTTATATCTTCTGTGACTATATTTCCACCAAATGGAATCACAGCGGTATGCCGAATTATTTGATCCTGGAAAATAGCAATATCTGTTGTTCCTCCTCCAATATCAATTAAAGCAATTCCAGCTTCTTTTTCTTCCTCACTTAATACAGCTTCTGAAGAGGCCAATGGTTCAAGTATAAGATCGGCCACCTCGAGTCCTGCCTTTTCAACGCATTTATAAATATTTTTTGCTGCAGTAACCTGACCTGTTATAATATGAAAGTTCGCCTCCAATCGGACACCTGCCATTCCTATTGGATCTTTTATACCTTGCTCATTGTCTACGATGTATTCCTGTGGAAGAACATGGATGATTTCTTCACCTGGTAATGTAACCAGCTTGTACATATCGTCAATCAATCCATCTACATCAACTTGACCTATCTCGTCGTCGTAAGAATGTCTAATCCTTTCTCCTCTATGCTGCAAACTTTTAATGTGCTGACCCGCTATCCCTACATTCACAACGCGAATATCCACACCGGATTGCGCCTCTGCCTCTGCTACGGCTGTTTTAATACTATCAACTGTTTTATCAATGTTTGAAACCACTCCTCTGGTTACTCCGACGGACTCGGTTTTCCCCATCCCTAGGATTTCAATTTTACCAAATTCATTTCTGCGCCCCACCATACAAACGATTTTGGTGGTTCCTATATCTAATCCTACAACAATATCTGACGTACTCATTCTAATTTCATTATTTGCAAACAATCTGTCTTTCAAACTTCACGTTCACCTCTTGATATTTGTTCCACCCCATTTTCGGGGCGATCTCATCGTAATACCTTTTTATTTTTCTTAATTTCTTTTTGTAGTTGGTTAATTCTCCAAAAATAAATTCTTCTCTTCCTAACAGGGGTACAAGTACAGCATCTCCTTTTTCATTAATGTATACCTGCCCTATTTGTGATCTCCAAAATGAATCTTTGCGCACATACTCCGCAAATGCATACACATCATTAATCAGCTTTGTATGATTTATTACATCCTTATTCACTAACGTATCCTTCAAGAACCGATTGTACTGACTTAGATGTCCTGTTACCAATAATACACGCGGCGAGTATTTAGAAGTCCATTCCATAGTTCCTCCATTATCATCCACATAAAATCCAGATGTGGAATCCGGTTTTATTCGTGCAATTACTTTTTTAAGCGTTATTTCTAAATGAACGTCCCCATTATGTCCTGTATATACCTCTGCACTTTTTACAGCTGTTTGCTCTTCTAGTAGCTTTTCAACCTCCTCTAAATGCAGACTGCTTAATGGCTTCCCCATTAAAGTATCTTGCCGAGAATAAACTAGATCCCTGATATCGTTTTGATCCATAAAAGGATCACCTTGAGTAATATCAATGGATACGATGACATTTCGCACCAACGTTTTTTCCTGTTCATGTTTAGCAAAAGAAACCAAAACTATGAGGCTAAAAAACAATGTAAATAAAACGATATTCCTTAGCGCTTTTTTCATGTTGGTTTTCCTATTCTCGATGTTTTTGCAAGAACTCTTTAACGTTTTGTACTTCTGCGCCAATATCTCCGGCTCCTATAGTTAAAACTACGTTACATTTTGATGCGCGAATAAGGGATAGGAGTTGTTTTTTTGAACAAAGCGTTTTTGAATTCATTTGAATAAGGTCCAAAAGCATTTGCGAATTCACTCCAGGAATAGGTAATTCTCTTGCTGGATAAATGGGAAGAAGGATCACTTCATCCAACAATTCTAGACTTTGAGCAAATCCTTTTGCAAAATCATGTGTTCTGCTATATAAATGAGGTTGAAAAACTCCAAGAACCATGCGGTTTGGAAACATTTTTCGTACAGACTCTACCAATTTTGTAATCTCTGCTGGATGATGCGCGTAGTCATCGATATACACTATTTTATCGGTCTTAAGCTGAACATCAAATCGCCTATCCACTCCTGTATAGCGAGCAATGGCCGATTTTAATTCTTCGGGAGATATACCTCGTTCAATACCAACCCCAAATGCAGCTAGGGCATTTTCCATATTATGAATTCCAGGCAACCCTATTTTAACATCTTCAACAACACCTCCTGCCCAATGAAAGTCAGCTCTAAACTCCGAATTTTCTACCCGAAAATTAGCCGTGTAATAATCCGCTTCAGTATCTTCAATCGAATATGTTTTGTAGGAATTACCCAAAATTGGTTTGAGGGAGGAATGAATCAATCCAATTCCATTTGAAGAAAGGTTGTTTGTTAAAAAATGCTTAAACGTTCGCTGCATTTCTTCCTTTGTTCCATAAATATCCAAATGATCTGGGTCAATGGCTGATACAACAATCATTTCTGGATGTAAGTGTAAAAATGACCTGTCGTACTCATCGGCTTCAATTACGGTAACTTTACTTTCCGAGTCATGGAAATAATTGCTTCCAAGATCTTTTGAAATTCCTCCTAAAAAAGCGGTAAACGGAATATTACAATGGTGAAATACATGAGCAACCATACTGGAGATTGTTGTTTTACCGTGCGTACCTGAAATTGCTACACTTTTATTTGATTGTGTAATCAAGCCTAAGACTTCCGATCTTTTCAACAGTTCGAACCCTTCCGTTTTGAAGTAATTATATTCAGAATGATTATTTGGAATAGCTGGAGTATAAATGATTAGAGCACGCTCCTTTTTCTTAAATTCCGGAGCGACTAATGACAAGTCATCTTCATAATGAATTTCTATTCCTTCCGCCTCAAGTTGTTGAGTAAGTGGTGTGGCTGTTTTATCATAGCCGCCGACGCGACACCCATTTTGTGAAAAATAACGCGCCAAGGCACTCATTCCTATTCCTCCAATCCCAATGAAATAAACATTTTCTTTAGATGTCACTTTTGGATTAATTTTTCCACCTCAATCATTATTAGATCTGCGGCGTTTTCAATTTTTAGTTTCTCAATATTTCGTGTTAAAACAGTTCGTTTTATTTCATCAGAAAGTAATGAGTCCAGTTCCGTGAATAAACGCTCTTTCGCCTCTGAATCTTTTACCAAAACACCTGCATTATTATTTACAAGGGCCAAGGCATTAGCTGTTTGATGATCTTCTGCAGCATGAGGAAAGGGTATTAAAATACAAGGTTTACCCACAAGGCTTAATTCAGTTACTGACATGGCTCCAGACCGAGAAATCACGATATCCGCTGCAGCGTAAGCGAGGTCCATATTGTAAATAAACTCATGCGCTTGGAGTAATTCACTTCCAATAGCCTTTACCCGATCCTGAGATTGGGTTTTATAAAACTTTCCAGTTTGCCATAAAAGTTGATATTCTTTTTCTACAAATTTTTCCAATACTGCATCAAGTGCATGATTAATACTTCGAGCACCTTGACTTCCTCCAATGGATAAAACGATTGGTTTGTCACTTTTTAGATTAAAGTGTTCTAATGCTCGCGCTCTTTTCCCTTCAAGTTTCTGAATTTCCTGTCGAACAGGATTCCCTGTAATAACTAGATTATTCGCTTTTGGAAAAAAGGATTTCATCCCTTGAAATGCAACACATACTGTATTTACATGTTTACCGAGTAATTTATTGGTAATCCCTGGATATGAATTTGATTCATGAATTAATGTTGGTACTTTACTCCATGTTGCGGCTTTCAAAAGAGGGCCACTGGCAAATCCTCCAACACCAATACAAATATCTGGTTGAAACTGTTTTATGATTTTACGAGCATTCCATAAACTATGGATTAATTTAATTGGAAAAGAGAGGTTTGATAAGGTTAACTTTCTCTGAATGCCACTAATCCATAACCCTTTGATTTTGTACCCTGCTTTGGGAACCTTTTCCATCTCCATTTTTCCCTTTGCACCTACAAAAAGAATAGTTGAATCGGGATATTTTTTTTGAATAGCGTTTGCTATAGCAACCGCAGGAAATATATGGCCTCCAGTTCCACCCCCGCTTATTATAACTCTAGGTGACTGCTTCATCATTAGAAATATTTCGGCTCGTTTCTCGACTTACATTAAGTATAATCCCAATTGAAATTGCTGTAAACCATAAAGAGGTTCCTCCCATACTAACCATTGGAAGCGGCTGCCCTGTAACAGGAAAAACGCCAACTGCAACAGCCATATTACTAAAGGCTTGAATCACCAGTCCAGAAGACAAACCAATTACTAAAAGGGTAGAAAATAACTTGGTACATTTACGTGCTATCTTAATGCTTCTAAAAAACAGAACTAAATACATGATAATTGTAAAAACACCACCAAACAACCCATAATTTCGAAGGATTGTGGCATATATAAAATCAGAGGCTGCCTGAGGTGGCTGACCATATTTACCAGGCAAAAGATCAAACCACAAACCAACTGCTCCCCCATCATAAATAGAGGCTTGTGCTAAACTTGTTTGATAATTCCCGCTCCCCGCATTCATATTGTCCGAGGTAAAAGCTGTTAATCTATTTGACCACGTTTGTAAACGTTGTAAGTTATCAGGGAAAATTAAAACAGCTATAAGAAACAAACATATTATGGCTAAGAAAATTATTCCAAAATGAGAGAATTTAACCCCTCCAACAAACAGAACTATAAAGCATCCTCCCATGATTAAAGCTGCTGTAGAAAAATCAGACTTAATAATAAGAGCGCATGTTAAAATAACAGGGAGAAATAAGTGTGTAAGAACTTCTTTAAAACTGTGTAAACAATCTTGCTTCCTACTGAGTACACGCGCTAAATAAATAGTTAACGAAATTTTTGCAAAATCAGAAGTTTGGAAACTCAATCCAATTATTGGAATTTTGATCCATCTTGATGCATCATCAACATTATGACCAGCAAGCATGGTATAAAGAAGCAATGGAATCGTAATGATCATTAATATGAGGGAGAGTCGGGAAAGATAACCATGCTTAATTTTGGAAAATTGGTAAGCGATGACAAAGGCACTAACCAAAATGATAGCATGTTTAATAACAAAATAGAAAAAATTCCCTCCTCTCAAAGATGCCAATTGTTCAGTCCCAACGTATACGATAGGAATAGACAAAAGGGCTAGAGATATAATAACACCCCAAATGACTTTATCGCCATATATTTTGTTATAAATCCCTTGCATTTATTTTAGAGTAGACCTTTCTTGAACTTCTTGATCACCCACACAATGCTAAAAATTACAAACAACAATATACCCGACGCAATAATGGAAGCAAGGTGTCTAACCTCATTACTCTTATCTGGTTTTATTTGAGTCATAATTTAATTTATTTATAAACTTCTAACTGCTTGCTTGAAAGCATTGCCTCTTTCCTCTAAATTTTCAAACATATTAAAACTTGCTGAAGCAGGCGAAAGCAATACAGTTTCTCCTTTGTCAGCAATGTAATACCCCATCTGCACGGCCTCTTCCATTGACCCAGCGTCTACAATCATATCTACTTTATCCAAAAAATTCTCGAATATTTTCGATTTGTTGGTACCAATATAAACAATTGCCCTCACTTTTTCTTTAGCTAATTGCTGTAAAGTTGAATAATCTACCGTTTTATCCACTCCACCTACAATCCAAACAATTTGTCTTTGCATTCTTTCAAGGGCGTACCATGTAGAATTGACGTTAGTAGCTTTAGAATCATTGATATATTCAATACCATGAACATTAGCCACAAATTCTAGTCGATGTTCAACATTTTCAAAGTCACTGAACTTTTCTCTTAAGTTTTCTTTTCTTAAGTTTCCAACGTTCTTTTTTAGGTTTTCAGCCATTGTGTCACCAATGTTTAACCTGTTTTGAATTTCAAAATTTCCCTTTGTCATGATTTATTTAAATTTAGCGTTTAGTTTATATATTTCGTGTTTAAATTTTTTTCCTCGATCCTCATAATTCTCAAATAAATCGAAACTCGCGCAGGCCGGAGATAATAACACAGTAAATCCTTCCTCAGCCATGGCAGAGGATTTTTGTACAGCCTCGTAAGCACTTCTTGCATCAGTAATTTGATGAACAATATCTCCAAATACCTCATGTAGTTTCGAATTATCCTTACCTAAGCAAACCATACCATGCACTTTTGATTTTACTAAAGGAAGTAATTGAGAATAGTCATTGCCTTTATCCACACCTCCGGCAATCCATATAATTTTATTGGTTATACTTTCCAATGCATAAAAGACACTATCAACATTTGTGGCCTTGGAGTCATTGATGTATTCCACTCCATTAAGAACAACCACTTGCTCCATTCTATGCTCGATAGGCTGAAAAGACGCTAAAGCAACCATAATATCGTGTTTGTCAACTCCTAAAACAGATGCGACTGAAACAGAAGCCATTATATTATACGCATTATGTTTACCCTTTAGGGGAATTCTATCAACAGATATCCTCATGGCTTTGTTAATATCTATGATGATTTCATTCGATTCCAGTCCAATACCGTTCTCTAATGCACCATTTATACTAAAGGCATAGGATAAGTGAGGGCGCTCTGTTTTATGTAGCTTCGTCACAATATTATGATCATCGGAATTGTAGAAGAAAACAGAGTATTGATCAACGTTTTTTATCAATTGAAATTTAGCATCGATATATTCACTTAAATTATTATTGTAACGATCAAGATGGTCAGTGGTAATATTTAGCAATATAGATATATCTAATTTTAAGTCAACAATCCCATCCAGCTGAAAACTACTCAATTCCAACACATAATACTCGTAATCAGACTTTGCGACTTGAAGCGCAAAACTATCACCTATGTTACCTGCTATACCAACGTTATAACCCGCACTTTTTAGAATATGGTATACAAGACTTGTTGTGGTTGTTTTTCCATTACTACCTGTTATTCCGATTAACTTCGCTTGAGTAAACCATGAACCAAATTCAATTTCAGAAATCACAGAAACATCTTGATTTCTTAATTTTTCTACTAAAGGAGTGCGATCGGGAATGCCCGGGCTTTTCACCACAAGATCAGCAGTTAAAATTTTTTCCTCACTATGACATCCTTCCTCAAAAGCAATATTCTCCTCCAAAAGCAGGTCTTTGTATTTTGTTGCAATCCTACCCCTATCGGAAACAAAAACATCAAACTGTTCTTGTTTTCCGAGTATAGCAGCACCTACACCACTTTCTCCAGCACCTAATATGACGAGTCTTTTACTCACTTACTATCTCAACTTTAATGTTGCAATGGCTAAAACAGCCAACAAAATTCCTACAATCCAAAATCTACTTACAATCTTAGCCTCATGCACGCCCGATTTTTGATAATGATGATGCAAGGGCGCCATTTTAAAAATTCGCCTTCCTTCTCCCCACTTTTTCTTGGAGTACTTAAAATATCCTACTTGAAGAATCACACTTAAATTTTCAACTAGAAATATTCCACATAGAACAGGAATTAGTAACTCTTTTCTAATTGCTATAGCAAACGTAGCGATGATTCCTCCAAGTGCTAAACTGCCCGTGTCTCCCATAAATACTTGAGCAGGATATGCGTTGTACCATAGAAATCCTATGCAGGCTCCTACAAATGCTCCCATGAACACAACTAGTTCTCCTGAATCAGGGATGTACATAATGTTTAGGTAATCAGCAAAAAACACATTTCCCGAAACATAGGCCAATACCCCTAAGGCTAATCCTATTATTGCTGATGTCCCTGTTGCTAATCCGTCTATTCCGTCTGTTAGATTGGCGCCATTGGATACTGCTGTAATTATTATAATCACAACTGGAATAAAAATAACCCACCCCCATTTTGCAGCATCTAATCCAACCCACTCTACGATTTCACCATAGTTTAACTCATTATTCTTAAAAAATGGTATTGTGGTAGATAATGATTTTTCTTGAACTTTATCAGTGGATTGATTCACATATTTAACGCCATCAACTACCACGTGTTGTTGTTCTTTTTTAATTGATCTTTCAATTTTTACATCTTCACTGAAAAATAGCGTGGTACCAACAATAACCCCAATACCTACCTGACCCACTATCTTCATTTTACCTTGTAAACCCTCTTTATTCTTTTTAAATACTTTAATGTAATCATCCAAGAATCCAATAAGTCCAAGCCAAACGGTAGATAATAAAAGCATCAAAATGTAAATGTTATCCAATTTGGCAAAAAGTAATGTTGGAATCAAAATAGCCGCTAAAATCAATAAACCTCCCATCGTAGGAGTACCAGACTTTTCCAACTGTCCCTCTAAACCTAAATCTCGCACTGTTTCTCCTACTTGAAGTTGGTGTAACATTCGGATAATTCGTTTCCCCAAAACCATAGAAATAACCAAAGAGATAATCACGGCAAAAGCTGTTCTGGTTGTGATATAAGTAAACGCTCCCGCTCCAGGGAAATCAATTTCATTTAAGTAATCAAATAAGTAGTACAACATTTTATTTCTGTAGTATTTTAAATGAATCTTCTAGTACTTCCATATCATCAAATGGGTGTTTAACCCCATTTATCTCTTGATATTTCTCATGTCCTTTACCTGCAACTATTACAATATCTCCAGGCTGAGCGAGTGCACAAGCTGTTTTAATAGCCTCTGCTCGATCTGTAATGGTTAAAATTTTTGCTAACTCTGTTGGATCGAGCCCTAATTTCATTTCATTTATAATTGCTTCGGGATTTTCAGATCTTGGATTATCTGATGTGGCAAAAACACGATCACTTAAATTTGCAGCGATACGTGCCATTAAAGGTCGTTTTGCACGATCTCTGTCTCCTCCACAACCAACCACTGTAATGAGTTGTTCATTTCCAGATCTAATATCTTTTACTGTATTTAACACCTTTTTTAATGCATCGGGCGTATGTGCATAATCCACAATCGCAATAATTCCACTATTGGATTTAAAATGCTGAAATCGTCCTTCAACAGCTGAGAGACTACTTAATGATGTTAACACATCCATCTTATCTTCTCCAAGTTCAATCGCTGCTGCATAAACCGCCAAGAGATTATAGGCATTGAATGAGCCAACAATTCTGGTCCAGACGTCTTGCCCATCAATTTGTAATTGCAACCCCTCAAATGAATTTTCAACTAACCTACATTTGTAATCAGCCATGGCTTTCAGACCGTATTTTTTCACATCAGCCCTAGTATTTAAAACCATTGTAGACCCATGTCGCTCATCCGCATTTGTAATCGCAATCGTCCCTTTTGGTAATTCGTCAAAAAATAACTTTTTTGCCTTAATATATTCTTCAAACGTTTGATGATAATCCAAATGATCGTGTGTGATATTCGTAAATAATGCAATATCAAATGCCAAGCCCGAAATTCTTCGTTGATGAATCGCATGTGAACTCACCTCCATAAAACAATGTGTACACCCTTTTTCGACCATTTTTGCCAAAAGCTCATTGATTGCAATGGCATCTGGAGTGGTATGGGTAGCAGGAACTGTTTCTCCTATTATCCTATTTTTCACAGTTGACAGCAAGCCTACTTTTTTGGCCAAGCTTCTGAAAAGTAAATACAATAATGTGGCGGTTGTTGTTTTCCCATTAGTTCCTGTAATCCCTACGAGCTTCAACTTCTCCGATGGATTATCATAAAAGTTAGCCGCTATTACACCAAGAGCATTGGACGAACTTTTCACCTTTACATAGGTTATTTTTTCTATAATTTCCTCTGGAAACTTCTCGCAAACGATGGCCATAGCGCCATCATGAATCGCTGTTTCTATAAATGCATGTCCATCCTGATTTGTTCCTCGAGTAGCAATAAACAAAGTATCTCTCGTTACTTTTCGAGAATCAAAACAAATGGAAGTAATCGCCAAATTGGTATTCCCCTTTATTTCCTCAATCCCTGTTTTATATAATAAATCAGATAGTAATTTCATTATCCTAATATGATCTCAATTTGTTTTCCTTTTATCACTTTGCTACCCGGTGACATGCTTTGTTTAATCACTTTGCCTTTTCCAAAAATCTTAACTGTTAACCCAATATCCTCAAGAAGAAATAAAGCGTCCTTTGCTGACAATCCTTTTACATTTGGCACTTTATCACCTTGTTTTTTCAATGGTTTTGTTTTTAATTCATTTTTATTGACCACACCAGACACATACTTATTCTCTCCACTTGAACTGGTCTTTACATTTAACTTTTTAGCAACCGTTATAATTTCACTTTCAAGTCCGTTCTTTGCTTTTATTTTGATGTTTTTTTCTTGTGCTATGAGCTCTGTTCTTAGTTCTTTATCCAATGCATACACTCGATCTGAAATCTTCCTAAAAACAGGCGCGGCTGTACTCCCTCCATAAAATCCATTTTCACGCGGGTTCGTAACAACTACAATACAAGAATAACGAGGATGATCTGCAGGAAAATATCCTGCAAATGAACTCCTGTATTCTACTTTGTTTTTTCCATTTTTAGCATAATTGATTTTGGCTGTCCCTGTTTTCCCTGCGACTTTGTAAAGAGAACCTCTAAACGGTCGCCTTGCCGTTCCATGCTCAACCACTCCATTTAAAAGCTCCTGCAATTTATTTACAGTTTCCTGGGAGCAAATTGAATTCTTGATTACAGCTGGTTCAAAAATGGTTTCTCCTTTTTGTTCATCAACAATTTTTTCAATGAAAATAGGTTTTACTAATTTCCCGTTATTTGCCACAGCATTGTAATAAGATAAAATTTGTAAAGGAGTAATTTGCGTTTCATAACCATGACACATCCATTGTAAAGATGTTCCATACCAGTCATGATCTGATGGTGACTTTATCTTTGGTGTTGCCTCCCCTATAATATCAAGACCAAGCTTTTCACAAAGACCAAAACCATATAATCGTTCAACATACTCCGAAGGATTGTCTTTGTAATACTCTTCAATCAATTTTACAGTACCCACGTTAGAGGATTTTTCAAACACTTCCCTGGCCGAAAAAATCGTATTCTTATTGTATTCATGAGAATCTCTAACCTTACGATCATATACTTGATACCTTCCTCGTTTCACGTTAATTTTTTTTTCGTCTAAATCAAATTGTTCTTTCTCTAAAATTGCCATAAAACTTGCAAGCTTTATAGTTGATCCAGGCTCTTCTGCATCTGCCACAGCGTAATTCCTTGCCTCTAAATACTCGCCGGTCGCCGTATCAATTAAAAGATTCGCAATCGCTCTAATCTTCCCCGTCTCTACCTCCATAACTACTGCACATCCATAATCCGCTTTATTATAAAAAAGTTGATCTTTTAATGCATTTTCAGCAACCTCTTGAATATTTATATCTATCGTAGAATATACATCTGATCCATTTACAGGCTCTTGAATTGCAGACTCATTCACGGGGACCCAAACACCTGATTTTCTTCGTTGTAACTGCTTACCATCCTCTCCTTTTAAATACCCATCGTACGCTCCTTCCAACCCAAAAGGCGCTCTAGACCCAATTGTTCTTGAAGCTAAAACTCCAAATGGCTTTTTTCGCTTTGTATACTTTCGATACGCAAGACCACTTTTTAATCGTCCTTGGTTTATAAAAGGAAACTGCTTCAGTTTTTGAAATTCTGGATGATTTAAGCCTCTACTCAAAGAGTACCATCTGTCTGAATTTTTATAGGACTCTGTTATTCCCCTGTAATATTCTTTCGCTGTTCGCTTACCAATTAATCTTGCCAAGGAATCTGATAATGCACCGATATATTTCGTTAATGTATCCTCGTTTATTGAAGGTGAGGTTAAATCTAACCCAACCTCGTAGTAGGTAAGTGAAGTAGCCAATAAACTTCCGTCTTTTGCATAAAGATCACCTCGCTTTGCTGGGAACTCACGTTCTTTGACGTTGGTTGACTTAACGGCTACCTGAACGCGCTCAGTTTTAATAAATTGAATATTTACTGTTGCTGCTATAATAACCAAGCTAAAGGCTACTAATAAAAAAAAGAAGAGATACACTCGCTTTAATATGTTTGCTTTTGACTCCACTTAATCCTCTAATGATTTACGATCTGCTTTTATTTTAATTTCATCCAATTGAAAAGGAGGTTTTTTACTCTCTCTTAATCCCAATTCTTCCACTTTATTTACTACCTCATTTCGCTGTCCTTTTAAACTCACGGCTGTTTTTGTAATGACAAACTCATTATTCTGATCATTTATCTCATTCTTTATTGCGTCCATTTCACGCACCGTTTCTTCTAAATAATATGAGTTTGTGATATACAAAAAGCCTAGTGCTGTTAGAAAAAGCACATAGGGTAAGTTTTTGAAGAACACCTGTTCATTTAACCCCAACCATTTTTTTATTTTTCGTGTTCCTTTCACTTATTCTTCCTGTGTTATCTTTTTTCTGCTATTCTAAGTTTTGCGCTTCTTGCACGGTTATTCACTTCAATCTCTTTCTCATTCGGAACAATTGGCTTTCTTGTTAGCACTTTGAGCGGAGAGAGTGAATTCCCATAAAAATCTTTTGACTCCTCACCTGTGAAACCACCTGTTCTCATAAAATTTTTAACCAACCTATCCTCTATAGAATGATAGGAAATTACAACCAGCTTCCCCCCTGGCCTCAAGACTTTAACTGTCTGCTCCAGCAAGGCTTTCAATGCTTTCATTTCATCATTTACCTCGATTCGCAAAGCTTGAAAAACTTGTGCTAAAAACTTATTTTCCTTTTTAACTGGCGTCATTTTTTTCAATACATCAACTAATTCCCCTGTAGTTTTTAACCCATTTAAATCAACTGCCTCTTTTATTTTTCTGGCCACCCTTCCCGCGCCTTTTATATCCGAATAATTTCTAAACACTTCTGCCAACTCTTCCCAACTATATTCAAGTAAAATATCTGCGGCAGTTTTCTGAACTCCCTTTCCCATCCTCATGTCCAACGGACCATCAAAACGAATAGAAAAACCCCTACTTTCTTGATCAAACTGATGAGACGACACACCTAAATCTGCCAATAAACCGTCAACAACTTCTACCCGATAAAGCTTAAGCATATTCTCTAATTCAGAGAAATTTTCATGGATTAACGTGAATCGCTCATCCTCTAACTCATTTTCAAGCGCATCTTCATCTTGATCGAACGCATATAAAAAGCAACCGTCGTTTCTTTTTAAGATCTCTTTAGAGTGACCTCCTCCTCCAAAAGTAACATCAACGTACACCCCTCCAGCCTCTATTCCAAGCGCATCAACACTTTCATTCAATAATACAGACTGATGGTATTTCATTTAATCACCCAGGTTATCATTCCCCATAACTTCTTCAGCAAGACCGGCAAAATCGTCGTCCGACATTTCCAGCTCTGAATCATACGCCGCTTTATCCCAAATCTCAATCTTGTTTCCATATGCAAAAAGGACCAACTCCTTTTCAACTCCTGCATATTCCAACAAGCCATTAGGAAGATTAATTCTTCCTACACTATCGAGCTCTAGTTGCGTCGCACCACTGATGAACTTACGGGCAAATACCCTGTTCTTCTTAACAAACTGATTAAGGCTACTCACTTTCTCGGAGACAGACTCCCAATCGTGTTTTTGGTACAACTCTAAACATCGCTCAATACCACGCTTAACAAATAACTTCCCTTCTGCCTCAGGAGAAAACTGCTTACGCAAACCCGATGGGACCAATAACCGGCCTTTCGCGTCTACCTTGCATTCATATTCTCCTATAAGGTTTGTCATAACGTTATGCTGATATTATAAATATAAAAAGTTTGTACCACTTTTGCCCACCTTTTACCACGTTGTTAATAACTTACGAATAATCTAAGATAAAACAAATTATTTTACTCAATATAAAACCAATATTTACAGGGTTTTTTTACACTTTAACACATTGTGGTAAATGGTGGGAAGAAAGTTAATTGTTAATAAATATATTCGGAGATGAGCGTACCGATATCATTGAATATTGAATTTATAGGATCCATCAACTGATTAAAAAATGAAAAACACAATTGAGTATTAACTTTTGATTCCAACATCGCTTTTGTTATATTAGCATCAAATATTTCAGGGAGGTTATATGGATTATCAAATTAAAGAAGACGGAAAATTCAAGTACTTAGAGGAAGGCGAAGGAGAGGTTATTGTACTCTTGCATGGTCTTTTCGGAGCGTTATCTAACTTTAAAGATCTATTTGAGCATTTCAAAGGAAAATACAAAGTTGTCATTCCAATGTTGCCCTTGTATGACATGCCTGTTGCTACAACAGGGGTGAAATCTCTTGCAAAGTTTGTAAAGAAATTTATTGATCATAAAGGATATGATAATGTGACTCTTTTAGGAAACTCCTTAGGAGGACACGTTTCTTTAGTATACTACGCTAACTGGCCAGAGAAAGTGCACTCTATGTGTTTAACTGGGTCCTCCGGCTTATATGAGAACGCTTTTGGAAATCAATATCCCAGAAAAGGAGACAAAGAATATATTCGTGAAAAAACAGCGAAAACTTTTTATGACCCCGAATTAGCTACAGATGAGCTTGTTGAAGAAGTACAGGGAATCATTGGTGATAGAAGTAAATTAATTAAAATCTTGGCTTTGGCCAAGAGTGCTATTCGGCATAACATGGAAAAAGAGCTTCCAAACTTTAATATACCCGTATGTTTAATTTGGGGAAAGCAAGATATTGTTACTCCTCCTGAGGTTGCTGAAGATTTCAATAGATTAATGCCAAACGCTGAGTTGTTTTGGATAGATAAATGCGGACATGCTCCAATGATGGAACACCCCATAGAGTTCAATACAATATTAGAACCTTGGCTCGAAAAGGTAAGAGCTTAAATAAGAAGAAAGACCGATAAAACGGTCTTTTTTTGTTTATCCCTATTCAGTATGGAAATTAAGTCCGCAAGCTTTGTAATTAGCAAACCACATTGGAAAGATTGTCCTAAACCGGTAATGCCTGAGTACGCATTCATTGGAAGATCCAACGTGGGTAAAAGCTCATTAATCAATATGCTTTGTGGTCATAAAGGTTTAGCAAAAACCTCTTCTACACCGGGAAAAACCCAATTAATCAATCACTTTTTAATTAATGATAATTGGTACTTATGTGATTTACCTGGTTATGGCTATGCCAAGGTGAGTAAAAAGTCTCGTGAGAAATGGGAGAAGATGATTAAAGACTATATCCTGAATCGCGAAAACTTAATGAATACCTTTGTTCTTATTGACTCAAGGATAAAAACCCAAAAAATAGACCTTGAATTCATGCTTTGGCTTGGAAAAAATGACGTTCCTTTTTCAATAATCTTCACTAAATCAGATAAACTAAAGCAGCGTGAATTAGCGAAAAACATTAAAGCTTACGAAGAAGAACTTTTTAATTATTGGGAGGAAATCCCTCCTTTCTTTATTACCTCAGCAGAAAAAAAAACAGGAAAGGAAAACATTTTAAATTATATTGATAGTATAAACCCACTTTTTCAAAAATAAAATGAAAATTTATCATTATTCAATAGCAACTAAAATTATTGCATCTTCTACAGCCTTAACATTACTAATACTATGCTTCATTAATCCAGGATGGATTTTAATCGCAATATTTTTCTTCCCTTTTCTTGTGCTTTTTGCACTTTGGACTCTCTTGGACGCCACTACTGTAAATATTGAAAATGATATAGTTAAAATTAAAGAAAGAAAAAGGTTATTTACTGATAATTTTAAATTCCATAAAAAGAATGTTTTAAAGCTAAAGGTAATTCAACAAGGTTTTATAAATAAAACTGAGCGATCAAATGTTTTTATGCCATTAGCTGCTCTTGATCAAGTACAATCCGACACTAAAGCCTATAAAAAAGCAATGATTGCTGTTCAAACTAAAAAAAGGGTAATAAGAATAGGCAAAACTTTTAATGATAAAGAAATTTTGAAGGCCTATAAGTTTCTGAAGAGTAATATTTCATTGAATAATTAGATCATTATTACATGCTTTTTTTGTTACAATGCTTTCTTGCTAAGTTTTGTATATTTAAATCATGCTTCCTCCTCTACTCAAAAAAGGCGATAAAATTGGTATAGTTGCTTTTGCAAAAAAAATTACACGAGAAGAAATTCAACCAGCCATAAAAATATTTGAACGCTGGGGGCTTCAGGTAATTATTGGCGATACAATTGGATCTGAATGGCATCAATTCTCAGGAAAAGACGAACAAAGGCAAGCCGATATACAGAAAATGCTAGATGACACTTCAATAAAAGCATTAATATCTGCACGAGGAGGATACGGATGTGTAAGATTAATTGACCAAATTGATTTTTCAACTTACATTAAACAGCCTAAATGGATCATTGGATTTAGTGATGTTACCGTTTTTCACTCACATATCGCTCAAAATTTTCACATACCAACCTTACATGCTACTATGCCTGTTTTTTTCAAAGAAAACAGTGAAGAATCATTAATGAGTTTAAAAAATATACTCTTCAAAGGAAGTATGCATTATGAAGAAACGTCAGTTCAGCCAAACCTATGCAAAAACGGAGTATGTAAGGCTGAAATAATTGGTGGTAATCTTTCAATTTTATCTAGCTTAAGTGGTTCTGTTTCTGCAGTTGAAACAGATGGAAAAATCCTTTTTTTAGAGGATTTATGTGAATATTTATACCATACTGATCGAATGTTACAAAATTTAAAAAGAAATGGTTTTTTAAATAAAATTGCAGGGTTAATTATCGGAAGCTTTTCAGATATGAAAGATAGTTCTGTTCCTTTTGGCTACTCAACTGAGGAAATTATTTTCAACTTATGTAAAGAGTTAGAAATTCCCATATTTACTGGTTTCCCAGCAGGTCATATTAAAAACAATAAATCACTTGTTTTGGGTGAAAAAGTAACCATGGAAGTAACAAATGGATGCATTAAATTATCCCTATGATTGTTTTCATTCTCATACTACTAATTTTTCTTCTTTATTTCTTGATTGCCATATTCCTGCCTAAAACCACTACAATTGCGGCATCATTAAAAATGAATACAGATCTTACTAAAACTTATGAAACACTGAAAGATTTTAAAAACTGGAAGGATTGGTCTATTTGGAATAGTGATAACACATTAAACATCCTTCTATCTGAGCCTTCTGATCAAATTGGAGCAAGATATAGATGGAAAAGCAAAATAAAAGAATTGAAAGACGGATTAATTATTTTAAAATCCGCTCGAGAATATCACCAACTTGAATTTGAATGGAGATATGGAAAACAACGTAGAGGTGAAATTCTATTTAATCTTGAACCCGATAATCAAATCAGCTTTGTTACATGCTCTATCACCATTAACAATAAGACAAAAATTTTCGCTCGTTATTTTACATGGTTGATAAGAAAATCGATTCACAAAAATATTCAAGAGGTTCTAGTAAAAATCGAGGAATCAATGAAATAAAAGCATCAAAAAAAATCCCGCAGATGCGGGATTTTTAGTATTCATCCTCATTAAAAAGGAAATCTTCTTTAGTAGGAAAGTCGGGCCAGATCTCTTCAATATTCTCGTAAGCCTCAACCTCCTCCTCTAACTCTTGCAAGTTTTCTGTCACCTCTAATGGCGCTCCAGATCTCATTGCGTAATCAATTAACTCGTCTTTGGTAGCGGGCCAAGGAGCGTCAGTTAAATAATTTGCAAGTTCTAATGTCCAATACATATCGCTATTTTTTTTAAAGTGTGGTGGTCCAAAATTCCCCGCAAAAATATACTTTTGCGGAAACCTTCCAAATTTTTCATATAAATAATAAGAACATTTAATTAACAGATATCTATCGCTTTGACAGACAAGTAATTAAATATTGATCTTTTTTTATGAACGCCTACTGAACTTGATTTGTTACTAACTTTGATGGATTTTTTGAAAAAGTTTAATTTTGAATAATGGAGTCCATAAAATGGCTAGAACAATTTGAAGATCATCCTTCATTTTCCTTTCTTCAAGACGCACTGATCACTGATGAAAAATTAGTGATTGAAGGAAACAAGGGTGCTTTCCTTCAAGTTATCATGGCAACCTTACAAAAGAATAAAGCTAGAAAACAATTAATCATTGCAAATGATCAAGAGGAAGCAGCATACTTTTTTAATGACCTACAAAATCTTTTAGGAGAAAATAAAGCCCTTTTCTATCCAGCAAGCTCTACAGCGCCATATGCCCTCCAAAAAACACAGAACGCGAATATCATTCAACGATCAGAAGTTTTATCCGAGTTAAACAATGATAAAAAAAAGTGTATTGTTACGTATCCTGAAGCGCTGCTTGAAAATGTTGTTAGTCAAAAAGAATTCCGTATTAATAGTCTCCAAATAAAAGTTGGTGACTCAATCTCTATGGACTTTTTAATTGATGTGCTTTTTGAATACGAATTTGAGCGAGAACAGTTTGTTATAGAACCTGGTCAATTTGCTGTTCGTGGCGGACTAATAGATATCTGGTCCTATTCATATGATAAACCATTTAGAATTGAATTTTTCGGCGACGACATTGATAGTATACGATCATTTGATCCTGCTGATCAACTTTCTATTAATGCATATGACAATATAAGTATAGTTCCGAATGTTGGAAATAAATTGGTCCAAGAGGTACAAAGTTCATTTCTTGATTTTTTAGGAACTTCATCGGTCATCTGGATGAAAGATGTGCAGTTCTCTCTAGATAAAGTAGAACAACATTACCAAAAAGCTGTTGATGCTTGGAGTAAAATTGAGGATAACACAACTCAACGCCCACCTCATGAATTATTTACAAATAGAAACGGACTTCAAAAATCACTTTCAAATGTAAAAGTGATTGAATATGGAGGGAAAGATTTTTTTAAAAATGCAACTTCACTGCGTTTTGATGTTTCACCTCAACCTAATTTTAATAAAAATTTCCAGCTATTAATTGAAGATCTTGAAAAACATCAAAAAAAGGGATACACAACTTATATCATTAGTGAAAACGCAAAACAAATAGAACGAATTCACGCCATTTTTAAGGATTATGTAGTAGAGGATGTCTTCATTGGAGAACACACGAAATTCCACCCTCAATATTTTACTCTCCATGAAGGGTTTATTGACCACACAACCAAAACTGTAGTTTACACTGATCATCAAATTTTTGACCGATACCACCGGTTTCGAATAAAAGATAATTTAAGAAAAAGTAGCCAATCCTTAACCATAAAGGAGCTAACCGGACTTCAGAAAGGAGATTATGTTACACACATTGATTACGGAATTGGTATTTTTGACGGATTAGAAATTATTGATCAAGGTGGAAAAAAAACTGAGTCTATTCGATTACTTTATAAGGATAGAGACGTGCTATATGTTGGAATCCAGTCCTTACATCGTGTTGCCAAATATTCTGGAAAAGAAGGGAAGGAACCGGTATTGAACAAACTAGGAACTACCACATGGAAGACGAAAAAAGCAAATACTAAAAAGAAGGTCAAGAAAATTGCTTATGATCTCATAAAGTTATATGCAAAACGAAAGGCAACGCAAGGTTTTTCATATAGCCAGGACTCCTATTTACAAACAGAATTAGAGGCTTCATTTATTTTTGAAGATACTCCCGATCAAATCACGTCAACTGCTGCAGTAAAAAAAGACATGGAAAAAGCTTTCCCAATGGATCGTTTAATTTGTGGTGATGTGGGATTTGGTAAAACAGAAATCGCAATTCGAGCTGCCTTCAAAGCCGCTGTTGATGGGAAACAGGTCGCTATCCTTGTCCCCACAACAATTTTGGCTTTTCAGCATTATCAAACGTTTACAAAACGGTTAAAAGATTATCCGGTAAATATTGATTACATTAATCGGTTTCGGTCAACTAAACAACAAAAAGAAACACTAAAAAAATTAGAAGAGGGAAAGATAGATATTATTATAGGTACACATCGCCTAGCCGGAAAAGACGTGAAATATAACGATCTGGGCCTACTAATCATTGACGAAGAACAAAAATTTGGAGTTGCTGTAAAGGATAAATTAAAAACATTAAAAGCAAACCTGGACACGCTTACTCTAACAGCTACACCAATACCAAGAACACTTCAATTCTCTTTGCTTGGAGCCAGAGACTTAAGTGTCATTAATACCCCACCCCCTAATCGATATCCTGTTGAGACTTCCATATCTGGTTTTAATGAGGAAACCCTTAGAGATGCTGTTTCATATGAATTGGCTCGTGGAGGGCAAGTGTATTTTATCCACAATAGAGTAGAAAATATCAAAGAAGTTGCAGGAACTATTCAACGTTTAGTCCCTAACGCGAAAATTGGTATTGGACATGGCCAAATGGAGGGCAAACAATTGGAGTTAATTATGATAGATTTTATGCATGGTGATTTTGATGTTTTAGTGGCTACAACAATTATTGAATCGGGATTAGATATCCCAAATGCAAATACAATTATTATTAATCAAGCCCAAAATTTTGGGTTAAGTGATCTGCATCAAATGAGAGGACGAGTGGGAAGATCCAACAAGAAAGCATTCTGCTATTTAATTGCTCCTCCACAAAGTTCTTTAACTACAGAGGCTAGAAAGCGTTTAAGAGCATTAGAGGAGTTTAGTGACTTGGGTAGTGGTTTTAATATTGCTATGAGAGACTTAGATATTCGCGGCGCTGGAGATATGCTTGGTGCTGAACAATCAGGATTTATTGCAGACATTGGCTACGATACGTATCAAAAAATATTAGATGAAGCGATTCAGGAACTGAAGGAAGGAGAATTTAAAACGCTGTATGCAGAGGAACTTAAAGAAGAAAATAGAATTTTTGTAAAAGATTGTGTGATTGAAACCGATATGGAGATTTTAATGCCAACAACCTACGTAAATGCAGTTGATGAGCGATTAAAGTTATATAAAGAACTTAACGATGTAAAAAATGAAGCGGAGTTAAAAGCATATGCTAATAATCTAAAGGATCGATTTGGGGACATCCCTCACCAAACAGAGGAATTGATTTCAACCATGCGTTTAAAATGGTTAGCGCAAGACATCGGATTAGAGAAATTATACATGAAAAATGGATTGTTAAGAGGATATTTTGTCTCCAATCCGGATAGCAATTATTATCAAACTGAAAAATTTGGGAAGGTATTATTGTTTGTCCAACAAAATTCAAAGTCCTGTAAAATGAAAGAAATCAAAGGAAAACTCGCCGTAACATTTAATCAGATAAGATCAATTGAGGAGGCTTTTAATACGCTAAAGTCCTTAAGTGAGAATTTATAACATGATTTCTGTTTTAACCAGTCGACATTTTAACCTGTACATTCCCATTGGTTTAGTATTAGCGAACCTTGTATTTAAAGGGTTGTTTTTAATCAATCATCCAATTGCAGCAGATGAACCCTTCAGTATTTGGGTGTCTCAGATGGATATTTCTTCTATTATAGATTTTTTGGCGACAGGGAACAACCCTCCACTTTATGAAATAATTCTACATTATTGGGGTGGGGTATTTGGGACATCAGCGTTATCCATGCGACTACCCTCTTTAATTTTTAGTTCGCTTTCTGTTCTTCTTATATACTGTCTTTGTGAGAAACATTTACAAAAAAACACAGGGTTAATTGCTGGAATTTTATTTGTTTTTTCAAATTATCACATATTTTTTGCCCACGAAGCTAGGTCATACGCTTTATTGGGAATGTTATCTATAGGTTCTGTCTACTTCTTCTTGAATCTTATTAAAAGTGAGAAAAACGTGTTTAATAAACGCTCACTTGTTTTTTTCTCAATCTCATCATTTTTATTGATTTCTTGTCATTATTTTGGATTCCTTATTCTACTTACTGAATTGATCTTCTTAATAATTAACCCTACTCTATTCAAACAGTATTGGAAGGTTATTGGACTTGGCATCGGTATTGTTCTTATCCTTTACATTCCAAATATGGGTGTTTTAATCGATCGCTTTACGGATTCTACTGGAAACGGGACTTGGGTAAAGCCGCCAAAGTGGGATGGTCTTTATCACATGTTACGTAAATTCTCCAATCAACCCCTAGTTGCAGTTTGCTCCATAGTCATTTTAATCGCCTCTTTAATTAAGTTATTGATCCATAAAGTTTTCAATCAAACTTCCATTGGAGCGCGATTCATTTCCTTTTGGTTCTTTTTTGTTTTTCTTTCCATGTTTACAGTCTCATTTACAACACCTATTTTCATTAAACGTTATTTAATGGTGGCAGGAATCGCTTTTCCTATCCTACTCGCCATAGCAAGTACCTATTTGATGGATAAGAAAAAGACAAAATATATCTTCCCATGTGTACTGTGCCTCCTATTTATAATTTCTTCTAACCCAAATGTGACGAATCAGAGGGATACAAAAGGAGCTATTCAACAGGTTTTAAATTTAAAAACTGACAGGACGATTATTTACCTATGTCCAGATTGGTTTGATTTAAACTTTACTTATTATTACAACAAGGAAATATTTCAAAAAAAAATAAACCCTTCTAAATCTCAACTTCATACAGCTCTTAAAAAAGATAACATCTATCCGATTAAGGGAAAGGAAGATATTGATCTCAGTTTGTTATCAAACGTTGATCAAGTAATTTTTTTGGATGCTGCGGCGGACTTTTGTTATCCCGAAAATCGAATTCAACCGTTTTTATCCTCTCAATTGAATCAAATAGATTTTTTTCATTTTGAAAAAATATTCAATGTCATTGTTTACGCCCCATCCAATTAGAATTTGCTATTGCTTATAATGTTTTCTATCTTTTGACAAATTTTCTGTCAATGAGTTACTTTGGAAGCAATTTAAAATTATTACGAAAACGAAGAGCAAGATCACAAGCTGACGTTGCTCAAACATTGAAAATCACGCGATCTACATGGAGTGCGTATGAAAACAATGCTGCCGAGCCTAATTTTGATACACTCATGAAAATTGCAAAATACTTCAGTGTTCCAATCGATGTTTTTTTGAAGGAGGATCTTCAGGAATTTTCTGAATTGCGATTAACTAATTTAGAAAATGGTTTTAATGTTGATGTTAGTGGGAGAAAGCTAAGAGTTTTAACAACAACAGTAGATCAAAACGATCAAGAAAATATTGAATTGGTACCAATAGCTGCACAAGCGGGATATACTCAAGGCCTATATGATCCAGAATACATTAAAGTTTTACCTACTTTTCAGCTACCATTTTTGGCAAAGGACAAAACATATAGAACCTTTCCAATATCTGGTGATTCAATGCCTCCTGTATCGGATGGAAGTTTTGTCACTGGCGAATTTATACAGAATTGGAATTACATTAAAAATGGCTATCCCTATATTGTAATAACCAAATCTGAAGGCATTGTTTTTAAAATTCTATACAATCAATTGAAGAAAAATAAATCGTTCTTGCTTTGTTCAACCAATCCATTATTCGAGCCCTATGAGGTGAAAGTAGACGAAATTTTAGAGATTTGGAAATTTACCAATTACATCAATTCTGAGGCGCCTGAATTCAATGAAAAACAGGATTAATCTCTTGCTACTACTCGTTGAAAATTTCGAAGTGAAAGAAAAGCAAAAAACGGTAAACAAACGACTAACAATAAAACAATATTCGCATCAAAATAATTCCAAGCATAAAGTAAACAAAATAAAAATTGAATTAATCCAAAAAACAACCAACTCACTGCTACCACCGATAAATAAAAGGACTCATCTTTAACAAACCAAACTATTCCTCTTGTTAAAAAAACAGTAGGTAAAAAAGCTACGAATCCAGGTAAGCAAATCACAAACGCCAACAGCTTGTTTATATATGAACTAGATTGGTTGTAACGATATTTCTCCTTCTTCCAATTGAAACCTTCAGTTTTAAGAGGTATTTTCTTTTCATAATTTAATGCTTCTAACGCTTTAATTATTTCATGATCACTGTCAGCTTTTTGAATGATTTTTTTCCAATGTGAAGCCCTAAATACCGTGTAATCACCTTCAATATGAATCATATTACTTTTTAATCTATTTTTTATCTCCAATAACAGCTTATTCCGTGCTTTTGACTCACTCTCTTTACATAACTGTTGATAGCTTGAGATGGGTATTGGGCTGGTATAATTTATAAAAACCTTGGAACCACCAACAAAATGATTTTCATAGTTAATTGCAACGGGGACAACGTGTAAATCTAACTGAAAATTATTTTTACTTTCTGCCTCTAGAGCCAATCTTGCTACTCCTTTTTTTAATTCAAAAAGATGATGAACGGGTTCACTTACACCCTCTGGAAAAATAAGCACATTACTACCTTTTTCCAATTCTTCAATACAAAATGAAAATGTCCCTTTATTTTTTTGGGCTATGTCATCAAAACCATCTTGTTTACGAAAAATCGGGATTAAATTTAAACGCTTTGAGATCTTCAGAAATAGGGAGCCCTTGAATACATCCGAACGAGTTAAGAAAAAAACCGGTTTTTTTAATTTTAACGCCACCAAAATACCATCCATGAATGTGTTTTGATGATTCACTGCAAAAATTACAGGTTTACTTGTTGGTACATTTTCAATACCTCGAACCACTATTTTTTTAAAAAAAATAGGAAGATAAATTCTTAATATGACCTGTATAAACTTATAAACCACTTTTATCGGGTGTTGAGATGATTACTTTACTATTTTTACATGATCAATATAAAATCACTTATGTTCCACAAAATAACGATTAAGAATATAAATAAAGAAACGCCTGAAGCCGTTTCCATAGAATTTGATATTCCTGAAAATCTAAAAGACGAATTCTCTTTTAAACCCGGTCAATTTTTAACTCTTAAGGCGAAAATACAGGATAAGGATGTGAAAAGATCCTATTCTCTTTGTTCATCACCATCCTCAGGACAGCACAAAGTGGTGGTTAAGCAAATACCCAATGGAATGTTCTCATCTTTTGCCAATCAAGAACTAAAAATATCGGATACGTTAGAAGTGAATAAACCAGCAGGTTCATTTTATATTGAAACAGCTCCTTCAAATAATAAAAACTATACACTTTTAGCAGCAGGAAGTGGCATAACTCCCATGATGTCTATTTTAAAAACCGTACTTAAAGAAGAACCAAATAGTACAGTGAATTTATTTTATGGTAATAAAAATCCTGAACTCACCATTTTTAAGGAAGAACTTGAACAAATCAAAATAAATTATGGTAATCGATTTAATTTACATTTTGTTTATAGTAGATCGAAAGGTGAAAGCAGGTTTCATACAGGAAGACTTGAGGGCAGAAAACTAAATAAACTTTTTAAAAAATTCGCTCCAATTAGTCATACTGATGATATTTTTATTTGTGGGCCCGAAACGTTAACTATGAACGTTAAGGAGCTACTCATTAACAAATTTAAATTTGACCCTTCAAATATTCATTTTGAGTTATTTACCACATCAACCCCTATTGTACCTAAAAAAAATAGTAAATCCGAGGGCATCAGTGAGGTAAAAGCAACAATAAATGGAGAGGTGGTTAACTTTTCTGTAAAGAAAAATCAAAGTATTCTTGAGGGTGGTTTGGCTGCTGGCTTTGATGTACCCTTTTCTTGTCAAGGTGGAGTATGTGGTGTTTGTAGGTGTATGAAAGGAAATGGAGAAGTTGAAATGGAAAACAACCTTGTACTCTCTGAAGAAGAAATTGAAAGTGGTGCTATTCTTGCCTGTCAATCTCGTGTACTTTCCGATCATATTGAAGTTATTTTTAATGAATAATCTCTTTTTTTAGAACTGGGATTATTTTTTTTGTAACCTTCATTTTTTTCTGTATTTAATTACTGAGGCTTCAACAAAAGAGCTCATGTTGATGCTGAATTTTTTCACTTAAAAATCAGTAATTATGGCAGGAGGAAAACAAACCCCAAGACAAGCAATGATCGGTATGATGTATCTCGTACTACTGGCTATGCTTGCGATGAATGCGTCCAAGGATCTTCTTAACGCATTTATTTTTCTAGAAGACGGTATTAACGTAACCACTAAAAACTTCAACAATACGAATCAAACAATATATGACAAGATCTCTGAATCTGCTGCAACAGGTGCGGACATTGCAATTGAAGCAAACCAAAAAGCACTTTCAATTGCTAAATCAGCGAATGAACTGTTTATTGAAATTGACAAATATAAACGTGATATTATTGACATAGGCGGAGGGATAGATGAGGATACGGGGGTACCAATTGGAAAAGATAATCAGGATGTTGGTGCAGAATATCTTGTTGTAAAAGGACATGGTGAAACTTTAAAACGGAAAATTGGAGCCTATAAAGCCCAATTAATTAATCTTGTTGACGCTCAAGATACTGGTGTAATCAACGGAATAAATAAACTATTAGAAACTCCTGAACATGTTGACTATGAAGGTGTAACAAGTCCATGGGAAAATGGAATTAGTGAATATCTTCCCCTCGCTGCAGTAACAGCAAATCTTACGAATTTGCAAAGCTACATACGAAATGCAGAGGCACAAGTATTGAATTATATTCACGAGGAAATTAATATCAATGCGTTGAAAGTAAATAAAATTTTTGCTACCTCAATCGCTCAATCTGGTTATGTCCTGCAAGGTGATGAGTATTCCGCAAATATTTTCCTTGCCGCGGCTGACACAAATCAATCTCCAATTATAACCGTTGGTGATTACGATACTGCTCATTATCGATCCACAGGCGAAATTAAATTCATTGGAGAAACGAGCGATTTACCTGTAAAAGGGGGAATTGGAAACTTTAGATTTCAAGCCAGTGAAACAGGAAACCACTCTTGGGGCGGTATTATGAAAGTTCCCCATCCGAATCCGAAAATGAAAGGGAAGTTTCTTGAATATCCTTTTGTGAATCAATACACCGTGGCTGCCCCAAGTGCAGTTATTTCGTCAGACCAATTAAACATAATGTATAAAGGGGTTGATAATGAAATGAGTGTATCTGCTCCAGGTATGAAATCAGAAGATTTGGTCGTAGCTGCTCCCGGATGTTCTATTCAACCAAAAGGTGATGGGAAATTTATCATAAAACCAAATAGAACAGGGAGAGTTCAAATTACAGTATCAGCAAAAATAAATGGGGAGCAAAAAGTGATTTCTCAGCAATATTGGAAAAGCTCAATGCTACCAAAACCAATTTTAAGTATTCCTGGCGTTCGAGGTAAATTCGTATCAGCAAAAACGCTTGAAAGTATATTAACAAACGTTGGAATAAAAGTAGAATACGATAAGTCTTTTCCTATTTCGGCAAAACCTACTGTAAAAAAACCAATGATCGGATATGTTTCCACTGAGGGAATTATGCCTGACAAACCTTTAGCAGGAAAAAAAATCAGTAAGAACACCGCTCAAGTTATCAAAAGACTTAGAAGAGGAAATACAGTTACGATAACGTTAAAGGCAGTGGGGCCTGATGGAGTCCCTCATAATTTAGATAAAACGGTAACGATTCGATAATTATCTTATGTCAGGACATACCTCTAATCCAGGTATGATGTTAGAAGGATGGGCTGCAGTGTTGCAGCCCTTTTTACGCAAGCATATCTTGGTATCAACTTTCTTAAATAACCTGTATCTTTGTTGGATGTTGAAACGATTTCAATTTGCATTACGGTATTTAAAATACTGGTTAAAAGCAAAAACAAAAACTGAATCAGATTTTGTTAATGAACTCATCAACGATGTGTTTAAAAGTAAACAGCAATACTATGATTTTAAGGAAATTGAAGGAATAAGATCCGCTCTTAAAAAAAATTATTCCACCATTAAAATTACAGATTTTGGAGCAGGAAGTACCATCAATTCATCCAGCGAACGAAAAGTTTCGGATATTGCTACTCATTCTGCAAAATCTCCTAGAATTGGACAAATCATGTTTCGACTCGTCAATAAATTTCAACCGAAAACTATGTTGGAATTAGGAACCTCTCTTGGTGTTTCCGCTTGTTATCAGATTGGCGCAAATAAATCTGCTCAATTTACCACGTTAGAAGGATGTCCCGAAACGGCTAAAATTGCCCGAAAAGTTCTTTCAAAATTTAATGCCGACCATACGGTGATCAAAGTTGGGGACTTTAAAAAAACACTTCCTGAATTTCTTCATTCTCAACCACATTTAGATTATGTTTTTTTTGATGGCAACCACCAAAAAGATGCTACTGTAAAATATTTTCATCAATGCCTAGAAAAATCGCACAAAGACTCTATTTTTATTTTTGATGATATCCACTGGAGTAAAGGAATGGAAGAGGCATGGCATCAAATTAAATCGCACCCCTCGGTTACTATCACTATTGATATTTTCTGGGTTGGGATTGTCTTTTTTCAAAAGAATCACCCCGTTTCTCATTTTACTATTAAATGATTCCTGATAATAAAAAACCCCTTTGTAAAAGGGGTTTATACTTTATCTAATCATATGTATTACAGCTTGAACGCGGATTTTACCTTATCTACATAATCTAATTTTTCCCAGGTAAATAATTCTACAACCACTGATTTTTTTGTTCCATCAGCTCCTATGAAGGTTTTCTCAACCACTTCATTTTTACGCCCCATATGTCCATATGCGGCAGATTCAAGATAAATTGGATTTCTCAGTTTTAATCGTTGCTCTATAGCATATGGTCTCATATCAAAAACTTGCTCTACAAGTTGAGCAATTTGACCATCGGTTAATTCAACTTTCGCTGTCCCATAAGTGTTAATAAATATACCCATTGGTTCAACTACACCAATTGCATAAGATACTTGAACGAGAACCTCATCACATACTCCTGCTGCCACAAGATTTTTTGCAATATGACGAGTGGCATATGCAGCAGATCGATCAACTTTAGAGGGGTCTTTTCCAGAAAACGCTCCTCCGCCATGAGCACCTTTACCTCCGTAAGTATCCACAACTATTTTTCTTCCTGTTAATCCTGTATCACCATGCGGTCCACCAATAACAAATTTCCCAGTTGGATTAATGTGATAGGTGATTTCGTCATTAAATAAGGATTTTAGATTTTCAGGCAATTGTTCTACAACTCGAGGAATTAAAATCGTAATGACATCCTGTTTTATTTTCTCCAACATTCCTTCCTCTGTATCAAACTCATCATGTTGAGTTGAAAGTACAATGGAGTCAATTCTTAACGGCACATTATCTTCAGAGTATTCAATTGTTACCTGAGATTTTGCATCTGGTCTTAAATAAGGGATTAATCTTCCTTCTCTTCTTAACCTTGCGTGTTCAATGAGAATTTTATGGGATAAATCTAAAGCAAGAGGCATATAATTCTCTGTTTCTATTGATGCATAACCAAACATCATTCCCTGATCCCCCGCACCTTGTTCCTCTGGGTTTGCACGATCAACTCCCTGATTGATGTCTGACGATTGTTCATGAATAGCCGAGAAAACACCACAAGAATTTGCCTCAAACATATATTCAGATTTGGTATATCCTATTTTCTTAATGACATCACGCGCAATTTTTTGGACATCTAAATAGGTTGTAGATTTAACCTCACCTGCTAAAACTACCTGTCCTGTGGTAACAAGTGTTTCACAGGCTACCTTTGACTGCGGATCAAAAGCTAAAAAGTGATCAATTAAGGCGTCAGAAATCTGATCTGCAACTTTATCTGGATGTCCTTCAGAAACAGACTCAGAAGTAAATAAATAGTTTGCCATTTGGAAGATATTGAAATATGTCCCAAATGTATGAATTTAATAAGACTATTCCTTGGTGAGGCTTTGAAAAACATCCTCCATTTTCTGCTCTTTCTTTTGCATGCTGATCACAAGGTTTTGTTGATCGATCGCCAATTGAGCTATTTTTGGACGTACATCTACCATTTGAGCGCTATACACTTTAAATGTTGTATCCGAAATTTCAGTAACCTTACGAACACCTTCTATTGCGTGTAATTCACTCAAAGGTATTGGATGCTCAAACTCCACTTCAATAATGATTTCAGTATTTGTACTTTGAAGCTTTTGAATTTCTCCGTCTGCTACGATTTCTCCTTGCTTAATAATAATTGCTCGATCACAAATTGCCTCAACTTCCTGCATAATATGAGTAGAGAGCATAACAGTTTTTGTTTTCCCAATGGATTTAATTAGGGCGCGAATATCAAGCAATTGATTCGGGTCTAAACCTGTTGTAGGCTCGTCTAAAATAAGTACCTCAGGGTCATGAATAAGTGCAGCTGCAATGCCTACTCTTTGACGAAACCCTTTAGAGAGCTGTCGTATTTTTTTGGATTTTTCTGGAGTTAAACCAGTTAGCTCAATCATTTCCTCCACACGTTCACGCTTATTTTTCACCTTGTGAATATCTGCGATAAATGAAAGAAATTCCTTGACATACATATCTAAATAGAGGGGATTATGTTCAGGGAGATAACCGATTTTCTTCCGAGACGCTATCGAATTCATTAATACATCAACCTCACATACTTTAACCTCTCCTTCGCTTTGAGTAAGGTAACTTGTTAAAATCTTCATCATTGTCGATTTTCCTGCACCATTTGGTCCTAAAAACCCAACAACTTCTCCAGTTCCTATTTCAAAAGAAACATTATTTAACGCTTTCTGACTTCCATAATACTTGGTAACATTTTTTACTGAAACTGACATTGGACAAATTATAGGTTATATACTTATGGATAACTAAATCGTTCATCTAATTTAAAAATAAACTTTACTAATTAGTAATATCAACGCAGTATTGATTAATCTAGTATGGCATTATCAACATAAGTAACAATTCAGTTTAATACGTATTTTTGTAATAATGAAAGGTCTGGTTTACAAATCAACAGGAAGCTGGTACAAAGTAAGAAACGAAGAAGGTTTTTTTATCGATTGCCGTTTAAAAGGAAAATTTCGCATCAAAGGCTTAAAGGCGACCAACCCTATATCTGTTGGAGATATTGTTTATTATGAACCTGAAGCAAATAAAGAAACAGGCTTAATTCTTAAGGTAGAGAATCGAAAAAATTACCTCATTAGAAAGTCTGTAAACCTCTCTAAACAATACCATATTTTAGCCGCTAATATTGACCAAGCTGTATTAGTAGCCACTATTACTCAACCTGAGACATTGAACGAATTTATTGATCGATTTTTAGTGAGTGTGACTGCGTATGATATTCCTGCGATCATCTTAGTAAACAAATTAGACCTCTATGAGGACAAGCATCTAGAACAACTTGCTGACTGGGACAATATTTATCAAGAAATTGGATATAAGGTACTTCCTATTAGTGTTGAGAAGGGAATCAATATGGATCAAGTAAAACAATTATTTCACAATAAAACCACAGTACTATCTGGTAATAGCGGGGTTGGGAAAAGTAGTTTAATCAAAAATTTAATCCCTAGTGAGGAGGTAGCCATTAAAGAAATATCAGAAATCCATCAACAAGGCGTGCATACCACCACGTTTGCTGAAATGTATGATTTATCGGATGGTGGGCATTTAATTGATACTCCTGGAATTCGTGGATTAGGCATTATAGATATTGAATCCAAAGAACTCACCAACTACTTTCCCGAATTCATGAAACGGAAAGAAATGTGTAAATTCAATAATTGTGTACACATTAATGAACCCAATTGTGCAATTAAGACTGCTGTGGAACAAGGTGAAATTGCTTTTTCACGATATAATAGTTATCTCAGTATGTATCACAATGACCAAGAAGAAAACTACCGTTAATGAGGGCTACTATACAACGCGTCAAAGAATCGAGCGTAAAAATTAATGATAATACGGTTGGAGAAATCCAACGAGGTCTTCTGGTTTTTATCGGTATTGAAAATTCAGATACGCTTGAAGATATTCAATGGCTAAGTCATAAAATAAGTCAATTAAGGATCTTTGCAGACGATCATTTACCAATGAATAAAAGTGTGATTGATGTTGATGGAGAAATACTTGTTGTAAGTCAATTCACTCTTTTTGCAAGCACTAAAAAAGGGAATCAACCCAGTTTTACGCGCTCTGGAGACCCTAATTTTGCTAAAAAGATGATTGATGAATTTACCCGCCAATTATCTCAAAAAACAGGTAAAAAGATAAAAACAGGAATCTTTGGTGCAGATATGCACGTTTCGCTAATAAATGATGGACCAGTAACCATTCATATTGATTCTAAGAACAAAGAATAGTTAATAGTTATTTTCTGTGTGTACATCGTAATCCATAACTCTTGATTATTTTAGCTTATATTAAAGCATAGTTATTCCGCATTAATTATGAAAATACTTATTATTAATGGACCTAATTTAAATTTATTAGGAAAAAGAGAACCTGAGGTATATGGATCAACTTCTTTTGAAGACTACTTTAAGACGCTGAAAAAACGTTTCAGTAGTCTCAAGTTAGAATTTTATCAAAGTAACATGGAGGGTGAACTGATTGATAAAATACACAATGTTGGATTTAGTTATGATGGTATTGTCTTAAATGCAGGGGCCTATACGCATACATCTGTTGCTTTAAGAGATGCAATTGCAGGAATAAAAACACCTGTAATCGAAGTACATATCTCCAACACACACCAACGAGAAGAATTTCGACATCACTCGTTCCTATCTCCTGTTTGTAAAGGGGTTATTCTTGGGTTTGGATTAGATTCCTATCGATTAGCCTTGGAAAGCTTCATTTAGGCTAAATACTTAGCAACAATAGGCAGACGCCTTCCCATTCCAAATGCCTTGGGACTTACCCTAAGAATTGGGGGAGTTTGATAACGTTTATATTCATTGACATTGACCATTTTCAACACTCTTTTTACTAAGTTTTCGTCGACACCCATTTTTACAAGTTCTCTTGGGCCCCTTCTATTCTCAATATATTCAAAGAGCACTTTATCCAAAACCATATAATCTGGTAATGAATCCGAATCTTTTTGATCTGGTCTTAATTCTGCGGATGGCGGTTTTATAATTGTATTCTCAGGAATCACCTCTGCATACTTATTAATAAATCTTGCCAAATCAAATACTTCTGTTTTATATACGTCTCCCAAAACAGATAATCCACCACACATGTCACCATATAACGTTCCATAACCAACTGCAGCCTCACTCTTATTGGAGGTATTCAACACAATATGACCAAACTTATTGGAAATAGCCATTAAAAGAACACCTCTTGTTCTGGCTTGTAAATTTTCTTCTGCTAAACCAAAGGGCAAATCCTTAAACATAGGATGTAATTTTCCCTCATAGGCATGATAAATATCTTCAATAGGAATTACCTCAAAAGGAGCTCGGATGTTTTCCGCTAATTTTTTAGCGTCAGCAATAGAATGTTCGGATGAAAATTGTGATGGCATCAACACGCCAAAAACATTCTCACTACCAAGCGCTCTGGCCGCAAGGGCAAAAGTTACTGCAGAGTCAATTCCTCCACTTAATCCAACTATAGCTTTCTGAAAATTCAGTTTTTTGAAATAATCCTGAATTCCCAGTACGATTGCATCATGAATCAACTCAATCTTGGATCCTGTTTTTACACTTTCTTTTTCAAAAGAGCTTCCATCAAAATCAGAGACCAAAATCCCCTCTTTGAAGAATTCTTCCTGCGACGCAACAGTTCCATCAGCATTCATAAAAAATGATCCTCCATCAAAAATAAGCTCTGTTTGAGCTCCTACATTATTACAATAAACTATGGGTAATCCTGTTTTATTTGTGTTTTCACCAAGTACTTTTTTACGCTCAAAATCCTGATTATAGGAAAATGGAGAGGCAGAAATATTCACGATAAGCTCTGCGCCTTTATTTTTTAGTTCTATTGCTGGAGTTTTTGTATACAAAGGATTATCACCAACATTCCACAAATCTTCACAAATTGCTACACCTACTTTTTTCCCTGCAACACGAACTACATCAAATGATCTGTTGGGCTCAAAATATCGATATTCATCAAAAACATCATAGGTTGGCAAAAGCGTTTTATGAATAACTTTTTCTATTTTCTGGTTTGTAATTACAAAAGCAGAATTAAATAGCGATTTCCCTTTTCCTGTATCATTTTTACTAGGACCTCCAACAATTACAGAGATTCCCTCAGAAACTTTAGCCACCTCATGAATACTGGCCATACATTTTTCTACAAAATCATCAAATTCTAAAAAATCTCGAGGAGGATAACCACAAATAGCCAATTCTGAAAAAACAATTAAATCAACCTGTTGAGTCTTGGCTTCCGCGATGCATTTAATTATTTTTTTTGTATTTGATTCGAAATTCCCAACATGGAAATTTAATTGAGCAACAGCAATTTTCATCGTAGAATGTTAGACACCTAAGTTACGCAATCGTCTTTTAGATTAAAAGAGAAGGCGAACAAAACACCATGATATAATTTACTGTATGATTAGAATTGTATTCCAATTTGAAGCGAAATATAATTTAATTTAGTGGCTCTTGTAAAATCACTTCCACTCATATAGCTAATTGAGCCTGATTCTTTAGTAAGTAAATTTGTAAATGGAATATTCGCATTAGCTCCCAAAAGCAAGGATGTATTCCCTACTAGGTTCCATTCAACTCCTGCGCCCACATTCACCGCTCCTCTATAAAATCTCGTTTCATCATTGGCATCAAACTTACCCTCATTTTCAGAAATCGTGGTTTGAAGCTCACCGCTATTCATGATGACATCATTTTTCTTTGTGATCGCCTTGGTTATAATATTTGCAGTGGCACCAAACTCCGCATAGTAGGTAAAATATCCTACCTCGGCTGCTCTAAATTTCAACTTTAATGGGATATCAACAGAGTTAAAAACATACCTTCGAGACAATAACATAAAGGCATTATCAGAAAGTTTCTGCCCTCCACTTGTCCAGGAAAATTCTAACCCAACGGAATCGGTGTAGGAAACTCCTCCTGAAGTTTGAGAAAACAGAATCCCCGTTGCAATAGCCGTGCTTTTATTTAAACAATATTCATAATTTAACCCTCCCGACAAATGGTACCCTAACCCTTTGTTTTTTGAACCATTTTTACCCATGGTAAAGTAAGATACTCCGGGAGTTCCCTTTAGTCCAAATCGATGTTTTCTAAACTCTGGTCCCGATGAAACGTCTTGTGCAAAACCATGCGAATAAATCGCAATAACGAATAAAAAAGCAATAATTTTTTTCATAATTTACAGTTTATTTAAAAATTACTTCAAATGTTAGTTGAGTTTTCACATCAAAGCCCTAATTTGAACAACTCACCTTACGAATTTAAAGAAAGCAATTGATAGTTGTATGAAGAACGTCTTTATTTTGTTTTTATTTACTGTTTTGGCTTACGCATGTACCGATCCTAAACTTATGGTAGATGTATCTCAAAGCAAAGTAAATTTAACATTCAAACATTATGAACAAGATTTATTTACCATCAAAAAAGCAGAGATTAAAAAATCACTTGATGATCTAGCCAAAATGTATCCCGTTTTTGTAAACGGTGAGTACAAAAACCCTACCAAAATTTTTGAATTAAATAATTACCTCAATAATGACCTCAATAAAAAGTTATTCAATGACTGGTCTAAAAGAATTGGAAACTATGACCAATTTACGCATGACTTAAACACTGCCTTTACCTATTATCATCACTATTACCCTTCGGATAGTTTACCTGAAATATACACCTATATATCTGGAGTAAATTATGAAGAACCTATTATTATACGTCCGAAGGAAATCATCATCGGAATAGATCTCTTTTATGGTAAAGACTACGAATCTTATCCAAAACTTCAGATTCCTCAATATATTTCTCAAACTTTTCGAAAAGAGTATATTGCCCCTAAAGTCATCCGAAATTTTGCTAAACGTAAGTTTGCACCTTACCTAAATGGTACAAATATGCTGGAAAATATGATTGCATTAGGAAAGCTTGAGTATTTTGTGGAAGCTATGATGCCTCAAATGATGGATTCAGCGCGTTTCCAATTTACCACGCAGCAAATGATCTGGTGTTACAGTCACGAACATTCATTTTGGAAACATTTAACCCTCAAACAATATCTTTTTTCTAAAGATGTTCACACGTTCAAAAAATTTCTTCAACCAGGTCCTTTTGTTTCCTCTTTGGAGCGAGATTCACCTGGAAGAGCGGGTGTTTTTATAGGATATCGTATTGTTCAAGATTATATGAATAAAAATCCCGAAGTTACCCTACAGGATTTGATGATAAATACAGATTTTACAGCTATTTTTAAGGCTTCAAAATACAATCCATAGGTCATGAGCATATCCAAAGAAATAAAGTTCACCGTTACGTTAGACGAAAATCATATTCCAGAAAAATTAGAATGGACAGCATCTGATGAAGGAGGTGTTGACAAAGAAGTTATAAAAGCAATTATGCTATCTGTGTGGGATGGTAATGAAAAAGTGGCTAAACGAGTTGATTTATGGACAAAAGAAATGATGGTAGATGAAATGAAATACTTTCATTTTCAAACATTAATGACTTTGGCCGACTCATTGGAACGATCGACAGGCGAACATACAGTAGCGAAGAAAATCAAAGCGTTTGGAATGGAAATAGGAAAAGAAATGAATATTTTGACGAAATAAATCACTTCTTGTATTTATTTTGAAATTCTAATAAACACAATTATAGTTTATATCCATAAGATGTTGTTTAATGTATGATTCCTAAGGATACCATAGATAAAATAGTAGAAGAATCTCGTGTTGAAGAGGTTGTGGGAGATTTTGTCGCTTTGAAGAAAAGAGGTGTCAATTTACTGGGACTCTGTCCATTTCACAATGAAAAAACACCGTCTTTTACTGTATCGCCTGCAAAAGGAATATATAAATGTTTCGGTTGTGGAGCCTCCGGCAATTCCATTAACTTCATCATGGAGCATGAACACATCTCTTATCCTGAAGCGCTAAAATATCTTGCAAAAAAGTATAACATAGAAATTCAGGAAAAGGAAGTTAGTCCCGAGGATCGAAAAAAACTGGACAAGAGAGAATCTCTCTTTTTGGTCACGCAATTTGCAAAGGAACAATTTATTAAAAATCTCCATCAAACAGATGAAGGAAAATCAGTTGGGCTAAGCTATTTAAACTCACGAGGAATATCTTCAGAAATGATGGAGAAATTTGGATTAGGGTATTCATTTGAGGAGCGAAATCACTTTACCAAAATTGCTCAGGATAAAGGGTATAAAACGGAGCACCTTATTGATGCCGGATTAACTTCTGAAAAAAACAGCACCCTTTATGATCGATTTTTTGGAAGAATCATATTCCCCATTCATAATTTATCGGGAAGAGCTATAGGTTTTGGTGCTCGAATTTTACATAGCCACAAGAAAGCAGCTAAGTACTTAAATTCTCCTGAAACTGAAATATATCATAAAAGCGATGTCCTTTATGGATTATATCTTGCAAAAAGATCCATGATTCAATTTGACAACTGCTTTTTGGTAGAAGGGTATACCGATGTTATTTCCTTTCATCAAAAAGGTATTGAAAATGTGGTTGCTTCCAGTGGAACATCATTAACTCCTGGTCAAATTAAACTAATTAAACGATTCACTCCGAATATCACTGTTTTGTATGATGGTGATGCAGCAGGTATCAAAGCATCTTTTAGAGGTATTGATCTCATTTTGAAAGAAGGAATGAATGTAAAAGTCGTCACCTTCCCTGATGGAGAGGACCCTGATTCATTTTCAAGAGCGAATACAGGAGCGGAACTGAAGGAATATATTGAGTCGAATCAACAGGACTTTATGCATTTCAAAACATCTATTTTGTTAAAAGATGCAGGAAATGATCCCCTCAAGCGTGCAGGTTTAATAAAGGAGGTTATGCAATCAATTGCTATTATTCCTGATCGAATCATCCGATCCGTATATACACAAGAAGCTTCTAAACTCCTTGCTATTGAGGAAAAAGTTTTGATTACCGAATTGAATAAATTAAGACGGTATAATCTAGAAAAAGAGCAAAAATTTACTCCACAAGAAGACGCTCCGCCTCCGGGGTTTATTCCTCCGCCTCCTGTTGACACCCTTTTACAAAAAGACACCTCTGATATTCCTCCTTCATCGGGAACAAATCAGTCGAAGCAGAGTGAAATTAACTACCCCAATGATCCCCAAGAAGCCTATCTTTTGAGGCTTTTACTAAAATACGGTCACTTTGAGATTTATGTCGATCATCCCAATTCTGAAGAGAAAAAGGAAAATGATATCGATCTTCCTGAAAAACACTATCAAATTACCATTGCACAGATGGTTATTGAAGAAATCACCCAAGACGAATTATCCTTTGACAACCCTAAACATCAAACTATTTGGACTACGTTCAAAAATAAATTTTATGAAGGGGAGATTCCTACAGAAAAGTTCTTTCTTCAAAGTACGGAGGCTGATTTGGTAAAGCACGTTATTGATATTACAGAGGAAAGACATTCACTAGCCAATTGGAACAAGCATTCTATTTATGTAGCCACTGAGGAAGAAAAAATTAAATTAGCCCTTTCTATTGCTATTAATCGCTTTAAATATCAAAAGTTACAAACTCAAATTGAACATATTAAAGCGAAAATAGAATCAAATGATGTATCTAATGACATCAATGATCTTATGGTTCATTTGAATTTGCTTATTCAAGCTAAACTTGTCATTGGTAAAGCATTAGGGAAATCCAGTTAATACACCATAAAAAGTTAATTTCTCTTTCTTTTATTTTTTAAATCTAAAATATCTTCATGTACCTTTAAATCATGAGAATGCTTTATTTTAAACAACTTATTCCAATACTTTTAATCTACTTTATTATTCAAAGTTGTGGTGATCACAAAAAGAGCGACCTCAAAATCATTGAAAATCCAGATGCTATTGATTCAATTCCAAAAGCACCCCAACTACTCTACGGATTTCCTGTTGATTCATTCAAAGTTGTTGGTGATAAAGTGAAAAAAAATCAATTTTTTAGTGACTTAATAACCAGTCATGGCATAAGTTATTCCATGATGAACAAAATGGTTAAACAAGGCGAAGAATTATTTGATGTGCGTAGATTACGTGCAGGAAGAGATTATACTGTTTTTGAAAAAAAAGATTCTACCGAAAAGGCCTTAATCTTTGTGTATGAAATTGATCGAATCAATTATGTTGTGTATGACCTAAGAGATTCTTTAACAATCTATCGCGCTAAAAAACCTGTAAAAATAATTGAGCGATCGGCAGCAGGAATTATCAACAACTCGCTTTACCTTACTTTAGATCAACAAGGATATAATCCTGAACTCGCAATTACGCTTTCAGAAGTTTACGCCTGGAGTATTGACTTTTACCACATTCAAAAAGGAGATCGATTTAAAGTCATTTATGACGAATTAGTAGTAGATAATGAAAGTATAGGAATTAAGCGTATAAAAGCAGCTTACTTTGAGCATTTTAAAAAACCATATTATGCAATACAATTTAGTCAAGGAAATCATTTGGGTTACTATGATCAGGAGAACAGAAGTGTAAGAAGACAATTCTTAAAAGCTCCTGTTAAATTCTCAAGGATTTCTTCAAGGTATTCCAAAAAAAGATTCCACCCTGTTCAGAAAAGAAATAAACCGCACTTGGGAACAGATTATGCAGCACCAAAAGGAACCCCTATATACTCTACCGCAAATGGTGTTATTACTCATGCAAGATTTAGCAAATACAATGGGAACTATGTTAAAGTAAAACATAACTCTGTATACTCCACACAGTATTTACACATGAGTAAAATAAAGAGAGGAATTCGACCTGGAGTAAGTGTATCGCAAGGCGATGTGATAGGTTTTGTTGGCTCCACCGGACTGGCTACAGGACCACATGTGTGTTATCGATTCTGGAAAAACGGTAAACAAGTAGACCCTTACCGTCAAAATCTTCCAAAAGCAGAACCGATTAAAAAAGCAAATCTTGAAACATATCAAAAAATTAAGCAAGTGGTAATCGCTTCTTTAGAAGACATTCCGTATCCTAAATAAACGTTTCATATTTATTCCTTATTCAGAGTATTTTTCTCTAAATAAAATCTTCATTAACTCTCTTTTAACGATTAGTAAAGCGATTTCATCAAAAACAATTCCCATGCTCTGTATTTGATGCTGAAATTCCTGTTCTGGGATATCAACTCGATAAAGCACATCAAAAAAATCAGAAGCACTTAAGTCAAATACTTTAGAAAGAAAACGAGATACTGTTTGCAAAAGAAAATCGCTATTAACTAGTGTTATCTTTTGTAATTCTCTATCAAAATCAACATCATTAAAATCTTTGGATAGTTGCGCCTTCAGTTTTCTAAAATAATCCTCTTGACGAAGGTAAAATGCTAATCCATCACTCTTCTTAAGATCCATCAAGATGATCTTTTCATCAATGCCTCTGAAAACTCAAGAATTGGAATTTTAAGTTCCTCTGAAGCATTAATTTTATGGAGGCTAGAAATTGCCTTTTGATAATATTCATCCATAAGCTGAAAGGCTAACTGATCCACTTTTAATGAAGTATATATTCTTTTTACGGCCTCCACTTTCTTCAAAGAATCCACATTTTTATTATTCAACCAAACATCAAGCTCTCCTGACTGATCAAGCTCCATTGCTTTAAGCATCATGAAAGTCTTTTTATTGGAAATAATATCTCCACCCACTTGTTTTCCAAACTTTTCAGGTTCACCAAAACAATCTAGATAATCATCCTGCAACTGAAATGCAATACCTAAATTTACCCCAAATTCATAAATTAAATCTGCATTTTCTTTGGAAGCCTCCGCAACCAATGCACCAATTTTAAATGAACCTCCTACTAAAACTGAAGTTTTTAGCCGTATCATATTCATATATTCAGCTAAAGTAACATCAGTACGTGTTTCGAAATTCATGTCGAGCTGCTGTCCCTCACACACTTCAATTGCAGTCATATTAAATACCTTTAATATTTCTGATAAATTGGTATACTCGCCTTCAAGAAAATGATTATACACCTCAATCAAGAGGGTGTCACCAGACAAAATTGCAATATTGTCATTCCACTTTTCATGTACTGTCTGTTTTCCTCTTCGAAGTGGTGCCTTGTCCATGATATCATCATGAACAAGTGTGAAATTATGAAAAACCTCTATTGCTTTCGCAGCAGGAAGAGCGCGATCTAATGTTGAACCAAATAATTGGGATGCAAGTAATGTAGTGACTGGACGAAGTCTTTTTCCTCCCAACTGAAGAATATAATTCATCGGATCGTAAAGTTCACCAGGGCTCCCGGAATACGTTGTATTGGAGATTTCATCTTGAACCAAAGGAATGATTTCCTTATACCCTAAACCCATTAAATGTTACTTTTTATTTTGAAATTGAGGACTTTTTATAAGTTTTATCAACCCTTCTTCTATAGTAATTAAATCCCTTCCTAGTAAATCACGCATCTTTCTATTATCTGGACATCTTCGATTCATATCACCATCCTTTAAAGGAGGTAAGTGAACGATTTTAGACGAACTGTTTGTGATTTCTATAATCTTTTTAGCCAAATCAATGATTCTTATTTCAGTTTCTCCTCCAATATTTATCACATCATTAATTACCTTATTTTCATAGAGCGCTTTCAAACATGCATCAATATTATCATCACAATAACAAAAGGTCCTTGTTTGAGAACCATCTCCATATATGGTAATATCTTCTCCTTGTAGCGCTTTGTATAAAAATTTGGACATTACAAAATCATCGCTTTGTTTTGGTCCATAAGTATTAAAGAATCGAAATATTGTATACTCTAAACCAAATTCCTGATGATATGATCTTAAAAATGCCTCTCCAATATTTTTAACTACAGCATAAGGAACCTTCGAATTAAGTGGCGTTGTTTGCTCGTGTTGAGGCAACTCCACAGGCTCTCCATATACTTCTGAAGAAGAGGAAAAGAATACTCTTTTTACTCCTGTGCTTTTGGATAAATTTAACACATGCTTAAAGCCTTCAATGTCTCGTAATACCTTAACAGGATTGTCTTGTGTTCTTTGCACACCAACTAAAGCGGCATAATGGAACACATAATCAAACTTTTTCCCGAGCATAATTTCAGCAATATCACGATACTCATTAACATCTGCTTTAACAAAACGCCAATTATCCTTTGGTAAATGATGAGGCAATTTTTCTACATTTCCTGTGGACAAATCATCCACAATTACCACATAATTATCAGGATTCGTAATTAACTTTTCAGCTAGGACACTTCCTATAAAACCTGCTCCTCCGGTAACTAATATTCTTGTCATTTTATTTCACTATATTTTCCATGTATACACCATAACCACTCTTCTTTAGAGGTTGTGCCAATGCTAACAACTGTTCTCTATCTATAAAACCCATTCGGTAAGCAACCTCTTCAATACACCCAATCTTTAGTCCTTGTCGCTCTTCTATGACCTGAACGTATTGACCAGCTTGCATCAAGCTAGAAAAAGTTCCTGTATCTAACCATGCTGTACCTCTATTTAATAAGCTTACTTTTAACTTTCCTCTCTTGAGATATTCCGCGTTAACGTCAGTAATTTCATATTCTCCTCGAGGAGATGGTTGAATATTTTTAGCAATATCTACTACATCATTATCATAAAAATATAACCCAGGTACTGCATAATTTGATTTCGGAGATTCTGGTTTTTCTTCAATAGAAATCGCGTTCATATTATCATCAAACTCTACTACACCATAACGTTCAGGATCAGATACGTGATACGCATAAACCACTCCTCCATCAGGGGAATTATTAGACTGAAGTAAACTAGACATTCCCGAACCGTAAAAAATATTATCTCCTAGAACTAAAGCCACATCATCATCCCCGATAAATTCCTCTCCTAAAACAAAAGCCTGGGCTAAACCATTTGGTTCGTGCTGAATAACATAGTCAAACTTACATCCAATTCTACTTCCATCACCCAATAATTGTTGAAAAGCCAATTGATCATGGGGAGTAGTTATTATTAGAATCTCATTAATCCCCGCAAGCATGAGTGTAGAGAGTGGATAATAGATCATTGGTTTGTCGTAAACAGGCATAAGTTGTTTACTAACGGTAAGGGTTAATGGATGCAATCTTGTTCCAGAACCTCCTGCCAAAATAATTCCCTTCATCATTTTTTAATTTTGTTCAGCCCTTTCGGCCTTTATCGTGATTAACTTATCCAAAGTAAGTAATAAACAAGGTAATAAAATTAGATTAGATAACATGGCAACCAATAGAGTTAGTGCCACTAATAATCCCAATGCTACTGTACCCCCAAACTCTGAGGCAACAAAAATACCAAATCCAAAGAATAAAACTACTGAAGTGTAAAACATACTCAACCCTGTCTCTCGAAGTGCCTTAATGACAGAAACCTTAATTGCACCTTCGTTAACCGCTAATTCTTGACGATACTTCACTAAAAAATGGATGGTATCATCTATTGAAATCCCAAAGGCTATGCTAAAAACAAGAATCGTTGAAGGCTTAAGATTAATCCCACAATATCCCATTATTGCTGCTGTAATGAATAATGGAAGTATATTGGGCAACAGACTGATTAAAACCATTCGAACATTCTTAAACATTGCCCCCATTAAAGCCGAAATTATAATTACTGTTAGTATAAGGGACATAATAAGATTGGATATTAACGTTTCAACTCCTTTAGCAACAATGACTCCAATGCCCGTGAAGGAAAATGAATATTGTTCCGTTCTAAAGATTTTTTCCATTTTTTCTTTCAGTTCAGCCATAAGTACCTTTGTGCGATTCGTTCCCACATCTTTCATCTGTAAACTAATCCTTAATTGACTTTTATCTTTTGAAATAAACGCATTTAACATATCCGATGACTGGTCTTTTGAAGAAGACGCATATTGATAAATAAAACCGAGTTCATTCCTTAAAGGCACACTGTATTCATTTTTATCTCCTCCCCACAATGCTTGCTTACTATATTTTAAGACATCAAGCATGGATAATGGCCGAGAAAACTCATCATAAGTATCCAATAAATCGTACAACTTTTGAACCTTTTTCAAGGTTTTCGTTTTTAACGCCTTTCCCTTTTTATTCGTTTTAACAATAATTTCAAAAGGAACAACTCCATTAAATTTCCCCTCATAATATTTTAAATCTATCATTACAGGATGATCCTCGGGCATATCATCTACCACCAAAGCATCATTGTCTAATTGACTTAAACCAAAACCGGCGGTACCTGCGATAAAAATCATAATCACATACACCGTTCCTCTATAATTAATACATACGTTTACGAACCACTCGATTAACGAGTTTGTCCATCTATAATCTAAGTGTTTATAATGCTTCTCTGCAGGTGGTGATAAATAACTGTATATAATTGGTAAAAGAAGAATAGATAAGAAAAAAACACCCAGAATACTAATTGATGCAATAATTCCAAATTCTTTTAAAATATCACTTGATGCGAAAATAAATGTAGCAAACCCACTTGCAGTAGTAACATTTGTCATGAATGTAGCACCTCCAATTTTCTGTATTACTCTTTTCAATGCAAGTGCCTGATTTTTATGATCTCGATATTCATCAAAGTATTTGTTAATCAGAAAGATACAATTTGGTATCCCTATAACAATTACTAAAGGAGGAACTAAACTTGTAAGCACATTCATATTGAACCGAAGTGATCCAAAAACTCCAGTTTCTGCTAAGCGATGCAACAATCCAAGAGAACCAAACAGCCATACAACCCCGACTGCAACAACAAGTAACGACACAAATACTGCTCGAGGTGCTCTTAGAAAGAAATATAACAATAAAGCAGTAAGCAAAAATGCCAAGCTAATGAATAGTATAATTTCATTACTAACTTGAGAACTTAATTTTGCTCGAATATACGGCATACCTGAATAGTTGAAATCAATATCCACTTCCTTAGCAAATGCTTCCACTTTGTCGGTTATTGATAAAATATATTGGTTTCTCTTTACGGTTTCTAGAGAGTCTGAATTTAAGGTTATCGCAATAAGAGAAATTTGATTTTCAGGCAAGTATAAAATACGCTCATAAAATGGTTGATCATGTAATAAGCGAATAGCTTGATTAATTTCTTCTTGGGTTTCTGGCTTTTTATGAAAAGCTTTTTCTAATTGAAATTTATTTTTACCCTTGTCAATTCGTAAACATCCAAAATTAGCAAATGAAAATACACTATCTACGGCTGGTTCCTCTTGTATTTTCTGAGAAAAGTCATAAAACACCTGGAATTTTGGAAGATCGTAAAAAGAAGAATCTTCTGTTGATATTAAAAAAACATTATCATTTGCACCAAATGTATTTTTAAATTCACTGAATATGATCGATGTAGAATCACCAACAGGTAATAACCTCGTAAGATCATAGGAAACTTTAACATGACCCAAATTTGAAGCCATAAAGCCAGTAATAGCTATGAGGACAAAAATGACCCAAAGCCTACCCCTTAAAATAATATGAGAAATGTTATTCCACATCGAACAAAATCAATTTCCAAAAATAGAAACTATAATTCATAATTGTAGAATAAAACATTATAGGTTATAAACATTCAGATTTAGTGCAATTGCGTTGGTTTGTTTTTTGATAGAAAAGATTTTAAAAATTAATACCCCAGACTTTTCTAAATTAGAAACAATGCACATCAATCTAACACTTTTAGCAACGCCTTAGTTCTATTTAATTGTCCAGGTATTAGGCCCTTCCAATAAAGTATTTAGATCTGGCTCTCCTTTTGCCTCCACATGCTTATCAACTTGAGCCTGAACGCCGGCCTCGTAAATGGGTCTTTCTTCTTGATAAAAAATACCAAAAGGTCTTGGCAAACAACCATCCTCTCTAGGGTCATCAAAGAAACGCACCAATATAGACGCCTTTACTTTATCATATTTATCATGAATCCATAATTCTGATTCATCCACATCTTCTAGATTTACTACTTTGGGTGTAAACCCATCAAGAATAATTGCCTTTTGTTTTTCCTTTCCAAAAAGAAGTGGAGCTCCATGCTCTACGAAAATGGTATTATCAGGCTTGCTGTCTTTCTCTGTAAATGTAAAAAACGCACCGTCATTGAAAATATTACAATTTTGATAGATCTCTACTAAACTCGTTCCTTTGTGTTTTGACGCTTCTAGTAAAACAGGACGCATATGCTTAGGATCTCTATCTAACGTTCTTGCTATGAAGGTAGCATCTGCCCCTTTGGCTAAAGCAAGCGGATTAAATGGATGATCAATAGAACCAAATGGAGTTGATTTTGTAATTTTTCCTTTTTCAGATGTTGGAGAATACTGACCTTTAGTTAATCCATAAATTTGATTATTAAACATTAAAACATTTACATCAACGTTTCTTCTTAATAAATGAATAAAGTGATTTCCACCAATAGATAGCGAATCACCGTCTCCCGTTATCATCCACACATTCAAATCAGGCCGAACAGTTTTTAACCCCGTAACAAATGCCGGTCCTCTTCCATGGATAGAATGCATTCCGTAGGTTTCCATATAGTATGGAAACCTTGACGAACAACCAATACCCGATATAAAAACCGTCTCATCATTATTTAACTCAAGTTCAGCACATACACTTTGAACTTGCTTAAGTATTGAATAATCTCCACATCCAGGACACCACTTTACATCTTGATCAGATGCATAATCTTTAGCCGTAATTTTTTTTGCTTTTACTTCTGCCATTCCTTTATTTTTAAGCTAAAACTTCTTTTACCTTATCTACAATCTCACCAGTTGCAAACGGGAGGCCTTTAATTTTGTTCAACCCCTTTGCATCCACTAAAAACTTTTCTCGGATAATTTTAATGAATTGACCATTGTTCATTTCAGGCATCACAACCTGGTCAAACTTTTTAATCAACTCACCAAGATTTTTAGGTAACGGATTTAAATAACGAACATGCGCATGAGAAACACTGAATCCCTCATCAATTAATTTGGTAGTTGCTGTTTTTACTGCACCGTAGGTTGAACCCCAACTTAGTAGTAAGACATCTCCTGATTCAGCTCCCGTATCAATTTTTTGTTTTGGGATATAATTGGCAATTTCATCCACCTTAGCTTGACGAACTTTTACCATTTTCTCATGATTTTCGGGATCATAAGAAACGTTACCTGTTTCAAAATCCTTTTCTAAACCTCCAATTCTATGTGCCAATCCCTTAGTTCCAGGTATGGCCCATGGTCGAACAAGTTTATCGTCTCTTTTATACGGTAAGAAAGCTGGATCTTGAGGCTCTCTTGGCTCCGCAAAATTCACACTGATATTTTTTAAATCCTCAGATTTCATCACTTCCCAAGGTTCTGAACCATTTGCAATATATCCGTCGGTAAGTAAGAAAACGGGTGTCATATGCTCAATCGCAATGCGACATGCTTCGTAAGCCGCATCAAAACAATCTTTGGGAGACTGAGCTGCAATAACGGGCACAGGAGATTCTCCATTTCGACCGTACATGGCCTGAAATAAATCCGCCTGTTCCGTTTTAGTAGGCAACCCAGTAGAGGGCCCTCCTCGTTGAACATTGATTACAACAAGAGGTAACTCAAACATACCTGCCAAACCAATCGCCTCTCCTTTTAATGCAATCCCCGGACCTGAGGATGTTGTAATGCCTAATTTCCCACCAAATGATGCTCCAATCGCCGAACAAATGCCTGCAATTTCATCTTCGGCCTGAAAAGTTTTAACGCCAAAATTTTTATACTTCGATAGGAAATGAAGAATATCCGAGGCGGGAGTAATTGGATATGTGCCACAAAACAATTCCAATCCTGTTTTTTGACTCGCTGAAATCAATCCTATGGCTGTAGCCTCGTTTCCCATGATATTTCTGTAAGTCCCTGGTTTTATATTGGCGGGTTTAACCTCGAACCTAGAGGCTATTGCTTCAGCTGTATCGCCGTAATGATACCCAGCTTTAAGTACTGATATATTTGAATTAATTAATTCCGGCTTCTTAGCGAACTTAGTTTCAATAAATTTGATGGTATTATCCAATGATCGATTATACATCCAATAGAGAAATCCAAGAACAAACATATTCTTGGATCGATCAACTATTTTTGTTCCTAGTCCAGATTCTTTTAATGTTTCTCGAGTAATTTTAGTTACATCCACTTCATGGACCTTATACCCATCCAATGTACCATCAGTTAGAGGCGTTAGGCCTTCTTCATATTTTGCTAATCGTAAGTTTTTCTTATCGAACCCATCAATATTAGCAATAACGATACCTCCTTTTTTTAAGGAAGCTAGATTTGATTTTAGTGCTGCAGCGTTCATCACCACAAGCACATCTGCTTGATCACCTGGAGTAAAAAGCTCAATACTACCAAAGTGTAGTTGAAATCCAGATACACCTGCCACTGTTCCTTGTGGAGCTCTAATCTCTGCAGGGAAATTTGGAAATGTACTAATGTCATTACCCACGAGAGCTGCTGTATCTGTAAATTGACCTCCAGTTAATTGTATACCATCCCCAGAATCTCCTGCAAACAAAATGGTAACCTCATCCTTTATTTCACTTGTAATTTGCGACATACTTTTTATAAAAAGACATTTCTAATTAGAAAGGTCTTGTTGTTATTTAATTTATCCTGTTGAAGCCATTCAAAATCAACAGATTTGTGAAGAGCACAAAAATAAGATTATTCCACTAATTTTTAATTATATCAAACATATATTAGACGTGAAAATCAATTAGATGCTAAATTAGTCACCTGCACCGATGTTATTTCCGGAGCTTCTTGTAAGATATTCTCCTCTATACCGCTCTTAAAGGTCATATTACTCATTGAACACGAACTGCAATTCCCTAAAAACTCTAATGTTAAAACACCGTCATCGGACAAATCAACCACTTTTACATCTCCACCATCAGAATTAAGAAAAGGCCTTACTTTTGCCAATCCAATATCCACTTTTTCCAAAACTACTTTTTTGTTCTTAATCATGACTTTTAGTTTGTATGATTAATTATTCATCTTTACTAATTTGGTAGGCTCCATTGTTTTGTTCCTCACATCAACAGCATGATCAACCGCTTTCACCATTTCCTTCAAAGCAATTGCTTGTGGTGTTGTTTCTTGAAGTATTGCAGGTCGTCCAGCTTCCCCTGCTTCACAAATACTTTGAACAAGAGGAATCTGACCCAATAAGTTCACTCCGAGTTGATTGGCCAATTGCACACCTCCTTCTTTTCCAAAAATGTGATATTTGTTGTTAGGCAATTCGGCTGGAGTAAAGTATGCCATATTCTCCACAATTCCGAGAACAGGTACTTTAATATGTTCTACCTGAAACATTCCTACACCTTTTTTTGCGTCAGCTAACGCAATACCTTGGGGAGTAGTCACAACAATTGCCCCCGTTACAGGGACCGTTTGCACTAAGCTCAGATGAATATCACCCGTTCCTGGAGGTAAATCAATAAGTAAATAATCTAAATTCCCCCAATAGGTATCAATAAACATTTGCCTAAGTGCCTTACTTGCCATAGGCCCCCTCCAAACAATCGCCTGATTAGCGTCAGCAAAAAAACCAATGGAAAGCATTTTTACCCCATAATTTTCAATGGGCTTAATGTAATTCTTCCCGTCAATGTCAATCGTAGATGGTTTTTCTTCGGCAACATCGAACATTAATGGCATACTCGGACCATAGATATCTGCATCCACTAATCCAACACTATACCCTTGTTCTGCTAAACCAACCGCAAGATTTGAAGTAATTGTTGATTTCCCTACACCTCCTTTCCCAGATGAAACTGCAATTATATTTTTAACGCCCGGAAGTACTTTTCTTTGATCCGGCTCGCGATCTTGAGGGAGCGGAATAATATCTGCTTTGACTTTAATGTCTTTTGAAATAAATCGATGAATAGCAAATTCACAAGCCTCCACCATTTTTTTTCGATTGTGTAATGCCGGATTATGCACTTTAACTGAAAACGCAATTGATTGTTCCGTAAACACGAGATCATCAACTAATTTAAGTTCCACAATATTCTTTTTGAGATCGGGTTCTTGAACGGAACTCAATGCCTCTAAAACTTGATCTTTACTTGGTATCATACCTTATTTAGAATAATTCTATACAAAAATAGGGATTTCACATGAATATTATTTAGGGATGAACTTCAAAAATAATGATCAACGGATAACATAATACTTAAACGCATTATGACAAAATGCGAATGTCCTTCCGCTGATCTAAATTAGGTAATGGAATTAACACCTGTTTAATTTTGGTGTGAACAAAGGAAATGTATTATCTTTAGGTCCAGTTTTAATTGGTTGCGTGGCCGAGGGGCTTAGGCACAGGTCTGCAAAACCTGCTACGGCGGTTCGATTCCGTCCGCAACCTCTACCAAAGGAATGTGTCAAACATTCCTTTTTTATTTTAAATACTTCATATTACCCATTCTATATTCCAATTATTTTTATCGCACATCATCAAAATTGAACTTGATTAGTACCATTGTCTATTACATAATGTAAAAAGTTGTAATTTTGCGGCCATGTTAGTTGAAGTACTAAAATCTAAAATCCACAGGGTTACTGTCACAGAAGCTGATTTGAATTACATTGGAAGTATTACTATTGATGAAGACATCATGGATGCGGCGAATGTAATTGAAGGGGAAAAGGTTCAAATTGTCAACATCAACAATGGTGAACGATTGGAAACTTATATCATTAAAGGACCGAGGGGATCAGGGGCAATTTGCCTCAATGGGCCTGCCGCTCGTAGAGTTGCAGTAGGTGATATCATTATCATTATCTCCTATGCTCAAATGGATTTTGAAAAAGCTAAACAATTTAAGCCAACCATCGTATTTCCCAATACGTCTACTAACCAGATAAAGTAATTGGATACCTTTCAACAGATTGCATCGAAAATTCAATCCATTGAGCAATCAAATAAAACGATTGAAAATTGGAGAAAGGAAAAAGAAACCATTGTTTTTACCAATGGTTGTTTTGACTTATTGCATCTTGGACATATCGATTACTTAACGAAAGCAAAGGATTTGGGATCAAAATTAATCATTGGTGTTAATTCCTCCCAATCAGTTACGCGCTTAAAAGGTCCTACTAGACCCATTAATTCAACTGAAACGAGAGCCTTTATGTTGGCGGCTTTCAAATTTGTTGATTTGGTCGTAATATTTGAAGACGATACGCCAATAGATTTAATTTCAAATATTAAGCCTAATATTTTGGTGAAAGGGGGGGATTACACACTAGAAACTGTTGTAGGCGCCAAAGAAGTAATGAAATACGGTGGAGACGTAAAAATAATTCCATTTTTGGAAGGATTCTCCACCACCAGTATCGTAACTAAAATTCAAAGTTTTAGTAGAAGTTAAATTGTTTATATATTCGCAAAATCAATCTGTAGATTATGAAAAAATATACCCTATTAATTATTGTTTTTAGCGCAGTCATGTTATCTTCTTGTAACCGACAAAACAAGATTAACATCCAAGGTGATTGGGAATTATTATCTAGACCCTATTCACATGTTAACTACAGATGGAGCTTTGAAGAAGATGAAGTACATGTTATGGCTACAGATGCTAAAGAAAATCAAGGAATGACTGGTGAAATAGACACGTGTGCTTCTGGTTCTTACACAATAAAAAATGGTATTTTAACATTAGCTCTTCCTGGTGTTCCGTGCAGAGGAAGCTCTTACACAGGAGACTGGGAAATCAACACGCTTAATGAAACCGGAATGACACTTAAAAGAGAAACCGATTCGGGTACTCAGTGGTACGAATTTCAAAAGGGTTTCATACAATTGGATTAATTTATTTTTAGTCTTAGAACTCTAATTTAAATTGGGGAAGAAAAAAACGACCTTTGTATGTCAAAATTGTGGCAATCAATCTGCCAAATGGTTGGGAAAGTGTCCGCAATGTAGTGCATGGAACTCGTTTGTAGAGGAAATTGTAAGCATTTCATCCTCTAACGCGCATTCAGATCATCCTTTAAGAACGACCAAAAAAGCGAAAATACTGAGTGAGGTTCAGCCTCTCACCCAAAAACGACTCATCTTTAATGATCCAGAACTCAATCGCGTATTAGGAGGAGGAGCAATACCGGGTTCTCTTATTTTATTTGGCGGAGAACCAGGAATTGGGAAATCCACACTCATGTTGCAATTAGCAATTAGTAACCCACAATTTAAAGTTCTCTATGTATCGGGTGAAGAGAGTGATGAGCAAATTAAAACCCGAGCTGATCGTATTAACAACATTACAAGCGAAAATATTTTTATTCTAACTGAAACCGATACGACCATTATTCGAAAAACTGCTGAAAATATTAATCCAGACATCTTAATTATAGATTCCATTCAAACCCTTCACTCGGATAAGTTGGATTCCGCCCCAGGTACTGTATCACAAATAAGAGAATGTACATTCGAAATTTTAGCCTTTTCAAAAAGCCTATCGCTTCCCACATTCATAATTGGACATATCAATAAGGAAGGTAGTCTTGCGGGACCTAAAGTCCTGGAGCATATGGTGGATACGGTTCTTCAATTTGAGGGAGATCGCAATCATTTTTACCGAATTGTTCGAAGTATAAAAAATAGATTTGGTTCTACAAATGAGCTTGGGATTTATGAAATGCTGGAGTCTGGATTACAACCTGTAATCGATCCATCAAAAATTCTTATTTCTGCAAGGGAAGAACATTTGAGCGGAATTGCGATTACTGCTAATCTAGAGGGCGTACGTCCTCTGATGATTGAGACACAAGCCTTAGTGTCAAGAGCAGCTTATGGAACCCCTCAGCGTTCTGCAACAGGATTTGATGCACGAAGAATGAACATGCTTTTGGCTGTGCTAGAGAAAAAATGCGGCTTTAAAGTTGGACTTGAAGATGTATTTCTCAATATCACGGGCGGTATTAAAATTGAAGATCCTGCGTCTGATCTAGCAGTACTTGCGGCCATTGTATCTAGCAGAGAAGATATTTCGATCTCCAGCAAAGTCTGTTTCGCAGGAGAGGTTGGACTTTCAGGAGAAATACGTCCAGTTCAAAAAATTTCTGCTCGTATAACTGAAGCTGAAAAATTAGGTTTCGAAAAGATTTATGTTTCTCATTATAATGATTTCAGTGCTTTAAATAGTGCTCATAGTATTGCTCTTTTTAAAGCAAAAAAAATTGAAGAGGTCTTTAGAGATCTCTTCGCATAATTTAAAAGTTTTTTCTTCTTTTAGCCCTATTCATTAAATATAGACCCATGGCGCTTTTAAACATTTCTAATCCTTATACATCAGAACTCATTGCTACTTTACAATTACAGTCAAGGGAAGAAGCAGTAGAGGTATTCAATATGTCCTTTGATCTTTTTCAAAAGAATCCTTTGGGATTGTCAAAAGCGAAACGAATTGAGGTCTTAGAACAATTTTACATCCTCCTTAAAGAAAATCGGGAGGAACTTATCCAATTAAGCCTTTCGGAGGGTGGGAAACCACTTCATGACTCTATTATTGAAATGGATCGTGCACTAGAAGGTGTGAAATTAAGTATTCAATCCATTTTCAAAATATATGGAGAAGAAATCCCTATGGATCTGAATAACGCTAGTTCAAATAAATTAGCATTTACCCAAAAAGGACCAATAGGGGTTGTATTCGCAATCAGCGCGTTTAATCACCCTATTAATCTTGCTGTGCATCAAATAATTCCCGCAATAGCAGCAGGATGCCCTGTAATTTATAAACCCGCATTAACCACACCACTGGTTAGTAAAAAATTGATCGAATTATTGTATAACGCAGGATTACCAGATGGTTGGTGTTCCTACCTTTTATGTGACGATGATACCACATCAATACTTTGTGAAAATGATAAAATTAGTCACATTTCATTTATAGGTGCCGCACAGATTGGTTGGGAGATCAAGCGCAAGATTGCTCCTGGTGTAACCCTCACATTAGAACATGGAGGAAATGCACCTGTTATCCTTACAGCAGAAACCAACATAGAAAAAGCTTCGGAAGATATAGCAAAAGCTGGATTTTATCACGCAGGTCAAGTATGTGTTTCTGCACAAAGAATATATGTCCATAACTCAATCCTTAAACCATTTATAGAAAAATTAAAAAACGTAACAATGCGTCAAAAGGTGGGAGATCCTGCACATCCTGAAACTTTGATAGGGCCTATTATAACAAAAAAAGCACAGAACAGAATACATCAATGGATTCAAAAGGCGATCAAAGAAGGCGCATCGTTAATATGCGGAGGAATGGAACTATCAAATAACTGCTATGCTCCAACAGTTCTCCTTAACCCCTCCGAAGACAGTCTGGTATCAACAGAGGAAATTTTTGGGCCGGTTTTGTGTGTCTATTCCTATGAAAATGTAAACAATGCCATAGAACGTGCGAATCGTTCACCCTATATTTTTCAGTCAGCTGCCTATACTGAGAATTTAAACCAAGCACTTTTGTTTGCGAAAAAATTGAATGGATCAGCAGTAATGATTAACACCCATCCTGCATTTCGCGTTGACTGGATGCCTTTTGGAGGTCAAGGAAGAAGTGGTGAAGGGCTTGGCGGAATAGAATATGCAGTCAAAAGCATGCAAAAACAAAAAATGGTCGTTATTCAACATTAAACTGAATAAGTTCTGAGGAATCTTTAATATCAACTTGTTCATCTCCTAAGTGAACAGACAATTTCCCAGGCATTTTTAATTTATTCATGTTTACTTTTGACTTAATTTGAAATTTCGCCGAATACGTTTTATTTTTTTGCATATGCATCCATATCATTTTGACTTTTCGTCCAGCAACTCTGAAATTCACTGATTCATCTCGACCAATTTCTTGAATAAAATCTGCCGTAATTGGAAGTTTTGCCTGATATCTTGCCACACCATTAATTTGGTCTGCGTTTCTAACGTGAATACCTACTTCGTAATGATTATGATCAATTTTTTTAATGGTTTTTTTTACTGTAATACCATAATTCTTAGTGTCCCCACTAAGTGTAAAGGACAACATAGCACCAACAATAAGAAAAATAAAAATTTTATATATTATTCTAGAACTAACTAACATAATAATATAAAGATAACAACAAAAAACATTAAATGAAGAAGATCAATTTAATATGTATTGTAAAACGTCCTTTTTAACTAATTTTACAGTATGGCTTTAATTAAGATTGGAACAAGAGGAAGCGACCTTGCCCTATGGCAGGCCAACTTTGTAAAAAGTGAGTTAGAGAAATTAGGTTGCGATGTTGAGCTGAAAATCATCAAAACCCAAGGGGATAAAATTCAACACTTAAGTTTCGACAAGCTTGAGGGAAAAGGATTCTTCACCAAAGAAATTGAGGAAGCCTTATTAGATAAAACTGTTGATCTTGCCGTTCACTCCCATAAGGATCTTGAAACAAATCAACCAGATGGATTAGAAATAGTTGCTGTTTCAGATCGCGAAAATCCCTCTGATATACTACTTATCCAAAAAGATGCTTATGATCCTTCAAAACAATTAGCATTAAAAAAAGGCGCTATTGTGGGAACCTCTTCAGCGAGAAGAAAGGCTCTATTAAATGCTTTTCGATCCGATATTGAAATTAAAGATTTAAGAGGGAATGTCCCTACCAGAATTGATAAACTAAGACAACAAGATTACGATGCCATTGTTTTAGCAAATGCAGGTGTTTCAAGATTAAAAATCGATCTTTCAGAATTTCACGTTGAAATTTTAAAACCTCAAGATTTTATTCCTGCACCTGCGCAAGGTGTATTAGGATTACAAATCCGATCGAACGATGAGCAAACACGAAAGTATGTGGCTAAAATGAATAATGCCCGAGTTAAGTCTATTATCAATATCGAAAGAGGAGTTTTAAATAAACTGAACGGAGGGTGTCAATTACCACTTGGTGTTTATGCGGAGAAAATTGGTGATAAATACGAAGTGTGGACTGCTCTTGGACAAGAAAATGGATCTGTAAAAAGATTACAATCTACGTTTACTTCAGAAGAAGGAGCAGCAGATGCTATTGTTTCCGAATTAAAAAAAAAGTAGAAACTAAAAAGGTATTTATCTCTAAAAACCTTGATATAAACAGCTTATTCCGTTCTAATTTCATTTTACCTGAGTATAAAATTCTGGCGGAATCTTTAATTGGTTTTGAAATTAATCTTACACACGAAATCCCTGCAACCGATTGGATATTTTTCACCAGTAAAAATTCCGTTCGATTTTTTTTCAAACAAGACCTAAAAATAGACACTCGCAAAGTAGCTTGTGTAGGAACAGGTACTTACAAAGAGTTATCTAAACACGTTCAAGAAATTCACTTTGTTGGGGATGCCGTTAATATTAATGAAATAGGTGAAAAATTTGAGTTAACTGTAAATGGTGGGACTTGTTTATTCCCCGTATCCAATATTTCTAAAAGAACCATTCAGAACTATTTTAAAGACCAATCCAAAGTTTTTGATTTAGTTGTATACAACACTGTAGAAAAATCTAATTTTAGTAACCCTAAAGCTGATGTATTAATATTTACTAGTCCCTCAAACGCTAGAGCATATTTTTCAGAATTCGAATTCGACGAAAACCAAGTAGTGATTTCGATGGGTCTAACAACTGGAAAGGAACTTGAGAAACTAGGGATTTCAAATTATAAAACACCTAAATCCACAGGAGAATTAGGATTAATTGATTTAATTTAATCACGCATTCCTACGTAAGGTATACACATCCTAATTTATGTCGCACTCTTCTCTCCCCAAACCTTCGTTCCTTCTGTACAATTTTTACATATATCTATTTCTGAACGAGATTTAAGAATGGCCTGACGAAAGCCTTTATATTTTTGACCTTTCCAAATTGATTTGAAATCTTGTTCGGCTAACTGACCTAGTTGGTGGGTAGCATCTTTATCGAAACAGCAAGGAACTATTCCTCCATTCCAAGTAATCACACAGCCTTGCCACATCCTCCAACACGCATTAATCATCCGGTTTTTCACTCCCCAGGTACCATCTTTTTTTTGGTAGTAACGGGCGTATTTATCTATTGAAGGGATTAACTCATTTCCATTTTCATAATTGTAAACCTGGGCAGTTTTTAATCGAACCTCATCTACGCCAATCTCTTTCCCTAATCTCAATACATCATCAATTTGATGTTCATTTGGTTTAACTACCAAGAATTGAAAAATTACAAAGGGTTTAGAGGAGTTTATTTTCTTCTTTGCAGCTATTACATTCTTTGCGCCTTCAAGTACCTTTTCCAGCTTACCACCAACTCTGTAGGACTCATATGTCTCTTGGGTTGTTCCATCAATTGAGATAATCAATCTGTCCAAACCAGATTCAATTGTTTTCTCGGCCATTTCTGGTTTTAAATAATGGGCATTAGTTGACGTAGCTGTGTAAATATTGTTTTCATGAGCGAACTTTACCATATCTAAAAAAGCTGGATTTAAATAAGGTTCACCTTGAAAATAAAAGGTTAAATAGTGTAATTCTTTTTTAAGTTGAAGAATTGAATCTTTAAAAAACTTATTTTCCAACATTCCTGTTGGACGGGTAAAAGCTCGCAATCCGCTTGGACACTCTGGGCATCTTAAATTACATGATGTTGTAGGCTCAAAAGATATACTCGCTGGATACCCCCATTGAACTGCTTTTTTAGTAAGACGCGACCAATAATAACTAGCCAACAACCTAAAACTATTAAACAACTTGGCAGGAGTTAATTTGGATGTAAGATTAAGTTGATCTTTGATTCTTGCTTTCAAATTGGAAAAATAAGGCAACTAAATTAAGCAATGATTGTTTATTTAAATGAATTTTAAGGAACTTTGATTATCAATTTTTCATTTGCGCTTTGGAATAATATTTGATCAACAATTAAAATTAATTTTAATCAAAACATGAGGTCACTACTTTTAGGTATTTTTTTATTGAGTCTTTTTGGAGCTTTTACGAGTAAAAGGAAAATAGAAACTGATCAAAATGAAACACTTCGATCAGTTTCCCAAACTTCATTTGGAAGAGGAGAATATTTAGAATATAAGGTTTCTTATGGTCTCTTTGATGCTGCGAAAGCCACATTAGAGATTAAACCTGAATCACAAAATGTAAATGGAAGAAAAACAATGCATATTGTCGGAAAAGGAAGGTCAAGTGGTGCCTTAAGATGGTTTTTTAAAGTAGACGACAGTTATGAAACGTATGTTGATGAGGAGGCTATACTACCATGGAGATTTATTCGACATGTACGAGAAGGTGGTTATAAATTAGACCGGAGCATCGATTTTGATCAGTACAAAAATAAAGCAATTGTTTTTCAAAAAGACACGAAAAACTACACAGTAAAACCAAATACACAAGACTTATTATCAGCTTTTTACTATGCCAGAACGCTCGATTTAAGATCAGCTAAAGTGGGTCAGGAATTTATTATAAATACTTTTTTTGATCGAGAAATGTATCCCTTGAAAATAAAATATTTAGGGAAAGAAGAAATTGAAACAGATTTAGGAGAATTCAATTGCTTAAAATTTAGACCAATGGTTGAGAAAGGACGAGTATTTAAGGAAGAAGAAGATATGACTCTATGGTTAAGTGACGATGAAAATAAAGTTCCTCTTCGATTAAAAACGAATCTTTTAATAGGATCTATAAAAATGGACTTAGCAACCTATAAAAATCTATCTGTTCCTTTAAACACAGTTAAAGAATAATTATTGATTCCCATTAAACAAAAAAACTCAATTCTTATTCGAATAATGTTTCTTAAAAAAGTCCATATATGGCAAGATGTCCTTATACTTAATTAGTGTTGAATAATTCGTTTTTGAAATTATGAAGTTAAGATCACCCAATGTCTTTTTATCATTCAATATTTTTTGCTCAATGGTTTCATAATAATCGAGTGCCTCGCTTTTCGTTTTAAATGGCTTCACAATAATAGCATCCTCATTTTCCGACCATTTTATCGATTTGGATTGCAACATTTTTGTACTGTAAAACATCATATTTACGTCAGAAAGCTTTAATGAAAGCTCTTTGGTATTGTTTAATTCATTTCCAAAAATCATCATGTAATAGTGTACTTCTTTTTCAGAAGAAATAAATTCACGTGCTTTACTTTCAGCAGCTAACTTTTTTCCAATAGCAATTGCATTATCTTTTTTCATTCTACTAAGTAATTGACCTGCCTCTGAAGCAGCAAGCGTACCAGTATTTTCCTCCATAACACGCTTTAAGTAATATTCTAATGAGTCTTTTCCAAACAGATTCCCTTGGGTAAATGCATAAATTAAATTAAACCTTCCTGCCAAGTCCCCTCCTATAACCTTCTTCTTGTTGTCCACAACAGCTTGAAGTACTTCTGAATATTTTTCTTTTTCATACAAAGAAAAAATCTTCTCATATGCTTGTTCTTGCTCAGCATATTTTTGTTCTTGTTCAGCCAGCATATTAGGGTGAAGGAGTAATTGCGCCAATTCTGATGTGGGATAATTTTTAATTACTTTTTGTTTAACTTCATTCTTTTTGGATAGTTGGTTCATTTTATCATAATTTCTATACAACTGATACCAAGCCTCTGCTTCTTTTAAGTTTCTAGGGTAACGAGAATTAAGCTGATTGAAATAATATGTAGATCTAGGTAAATCACTAAAATTATCTCGATATAAGACACCGAGCTGATAATAAGCATCCATAATCAGTTGATTTGAAACAGCTTGTTGATCATTATCAAAAGGCAGGTCTTTTAAATAAAATTCGGGGCGTTGATCCTCAGGCAACTGCCCCCCTTCAACATCATCAAAATCAGCACCTTCATCTTGGGAAATTTGATCAAAGGAAAGAGAAGATTTATCACTCCTTCTCCAATGATCCTCCAGTATTCGATCGCCCCACAACCCTTTAAACTGAGCAAGACCAGTTACCAACAAACTCGGATTATCAAAAATCCAATTTGCACCCGCTGCTCCTTGAACCGAAGCATTTGCGATCGCTTTTTCCCGTTCAACTTCTTGAAGTGCCTTTAATTCATCAGCTCTTGCCTTGGCAATCTTAATTTTTTCATCAATAAATCGAGTTCGTTCCTCTTCACTCATGTTCACCAAGTGAAGTAAACTGTCTTGAACTTTTACAACTTTTAAATGCTTTACTAAATCTACTAAACTCTCCTTTTTACTCTTAATTTCTTCAAAATTTGGAAAGTCTTTCGTAATCACAGTAAGTGTGGAATCATAATAATCAGAGGCAAGGATGTAAGAAGCTTTATCAAAATAATAATTCCCCAACGCCAAAAAAGATTTTCCTTTTTGCTTAAAATTAGAGACGCTTGTTTTTGCCGCTAATTTGTAATTTCGAATGGCAGCTTCCTCAAGACCTTGATTTTCATACACTTTGGCTAATGCATAAAAAATTTGATCTTGATACTCTTTATTCTTAATGTCCTTCAACATATTTTCCAAAATATCAATCACTTCTTTACTGTTCCCTTCGTAGGTGGTAGCCAAACTAATTTTAGCATTAAATTGCAACTCATAACTTGTAGCTTTTTTGGCTACTATTCTATATAAGTCAGAGGCTTTTGACATATTTCCTTGTTGTTGATACAACTGGGCAAGAATATACTGAATTCGTTGTTTTAACGCCCTTTTTTTCAATTTCGAAACAGCTAATTCAAATGCAGGAATTGCTAATTCAAATTGGCCACTTCTTTTCAAATAAATAGCCTCAACAAGCGCAAGATCATCCATTAATTGCTTCGGAAACTTTTGAGCCTTATCCTTTTCCTCCTCTATTGAAGATTTTATAGCCTTTAACGTTGTTTCAGCATCTACGAAATTTTCTTGATATATATAAGTCATCACCAACCATAAATTGGCTTTATCTTTTTCTTTACCTGTTTCGTAAGAATTTTTAATATATAAAAACGTTTCTTTGGCAGCATTAAAATCATGTTTTAGAAATCTTGCCTTTCCAATAAGTAAATAACAATCGTCAATAATTTGATTAAACTCTACCTCTTCAGATTTTACTTTGAATTTCATCGAGTGGCGATCAATCATTTTAGCGCCTTTCGTCATTGCTCTATCTAAATTGGAAAATTGATCTTTATTGTCTGTCGCATTTCCGTATTTAAACACATCCAAGATCTCATCAAAATCATCCTTATGTCGCTCTGCAATATTGTTCTTTGCCTCTTTATATGATTCATTCCCATTAAAATATCCATTAAAACGTGCGGTAATATAATGATACTTCTTATTTAAAAAGGCATTTTTTTCCGTTGTACAGGAACTGAAAAACGAACCCGAAAGTAAAATGATGGCGCAAAAAAATATAGATATTTTTATACTCAAATTCAATTTTGATCTTTTTATCAGAAAATAAACGAATAAAGGTAAGAAATCGTATGCGAAAATATCGAACACAATAACTCATGATACAAAAAAAGGGAGCAATGCTCCCTTAAATATTCATTTGAAAGACACCTTCTACTTTGCGCGCTTTCTCTCATTTTCTGTTAAAAGAATTTTTCTCAATCGGATTGAATTTGGTGTCACTTCCACATATTCATCAGATTGAATATATTCCAATGATTCCTCAAGAGTTCGCTTAATAGCAGGAACAATTTTAACAGAATCATCTGCCCCAGACGATCGAACATTCGTTTGTTTTTTCGCTTTAGTGACATTAACCGTTAAATCACCCTCTCTTGAATTCTCTCCAATAACTTGACCTTCATATATCTGTTCGTTTGGATCTACAAAAAACTTACCTCTTTCTTGAATTTTATTAATTGAATATGGTATCGCCGTACCTGTTTCCATCGAGATTAAGGAACCGTTCTGACGTTGCGGGATATCTCCCTTCCATGGTTCATATTTAATAAACCTATGCGCCATAATTGCCTCCCCTTGAGTAGCGGTTAACATGGGACCCCTCATTCCAATTAATCCTCTAGATGGAACCTCAAACTCTATTTTAACCCTTGTCCCAACTGGCGTCATCGACTTTAATTCACCTTTATTTTTAGTCACCATTTCAATCACCTTACCAGAAGATTCATCAGGTGTATCTACTGTTAATTCTTCAATCGGCTCTGATTTCATCCCATCAATATTCTTGATTAAAACTTGAGGTTGTCCAACTTGAAGCTCAAATCCTTCTCGTCTCATTTCTTCAATGAGTACAGCCAAATGCATAATTCCTCTACCTGCTACCATCCATGAATCTGCAGAATCTGTATCATCTACTCGCAAGGCCAGATTTTTTTCTAATTCTTTTTCTAAACGATCTTTAATATGGCGAGAAGTTACAAACTTCCCTTCCTTCCCAAAAAAAGGAGAGTTATTAATGGTGAATAACATGCTCATTGTGGGTTCATCAATCGCAATAGCAGGAAGACCTTCAGGCGCTTCAAAATCAGCCACTGTATCACCAATTTCAAACCCTTCTAATCCCGTAATCGCACAAATCTCCCCAGCTTCAACCTCTTCAACATTAACTCTACCTAGATCGTTAAATACCATCAACTCTTTTATTTGGGACTTAACTGCTTGGCCATCACGTTTAACCAAACTTACTTTTTGATTTACCTTCAAGGTTCCTCTAAACAGTCTACCGATAGCAATTCTTCCAACAAAAGAAGAGTAATCCAACGATGTTATTTGCATTTGAGTAGTCCCCACTTCCACTTTAGGATCTGGAATATGTTCAATAATTTTCTCAAAAATAATGTTAATATTATCGGTGGGCTTTTGCCAATCATCACTTAACCAACCGTTTTTAGCAGAACCATAAACTACTGGGAAATCCAATTGCTCCTCTGTAGCTTCTAATTCAAACATTAAATCAAATACCTTTTCGTAAACAGCCTCTGGATCACAATTTTCTTTATCTACTTTATTTACGCATACCATTGGTTTTAAACCGAGCTGAATAGCTTTTTGAAGAACGAAACGCGTTTGAGGCATAGGACCTTCAAAAGCATCAACAAGTAAACAAACACCATCACACATTTTAAGCACGCGCTCAACCTCTCCGCCAAAATCGGAGTGACCCGGTGTATCTATAATATTAATTTTGTAATCTTTGTATTGAACAGCCGCGTTTTTAGAGCGGATAGTAATTCCACGCTCCCTCTCTAAATCATTGTTGTCCATGATTAATTCACCAACCTCTTGGTGTTTAGCAAATACCTCACAGGCATGTAACATCTTATCTACAAGTGTAGTCTTACCGTGGTCAACGTGCGCAATAATCGCTATGTTTTTCACTTTCATAAAACGCTGTTTAAAATTTATTTGCCGCAAAGATAGGACTAAAAGGCATACAGCGTTAAGAAAACTGACTCTGCTCAGAAGTAAATCTACTTTACAATAAACTTATTCCTTTTATAATTCATGAAAAAAATCACCAAACATAAAGCTACCGATGCATAAGCCATAATTGAATATGTTCGCAAGGAATAGTCAAGGGCATCATCTGTTTGTATCGCTCCGGTAGAAATTGATTCTAGGTAAACAATAACGACAAGTGCATTATTAATAAAATGAACAATAATGGGGAATAACAAATTTCGACCCCAATAATACATATAACCTAATACGACTCCTAAAACGAAATAATAAAAAAAATTCGTCAGATTAAAATGAATCAATGCAAATAAAAGACCGCTTAAGGCTATTCCATTGTGGTGATTAAATTTAGAACTCAATAGTTTCATTAAATATCCCCTAAACATAAATTCCTCACCCACCGCTGGGATTAATGCAACACCAATCAACGTAATTAACCAACCTCTATGCTCGTTTGGTAGTAAAAACATATACTGTGTAATCATATTTTTTAAATCATCGAATTTATCTGTTCCAGTAAAATATTCCTGCAACTGATCTAGTCCAAGAATCTCATTCAATTTTAATGCATCACTACCAATAATTTGAATGTTAACCGCAACAACAAAAGAGGCAATAAAAAGAATCGGTGCTTTATTTTTAAATGTAAACGAATGTATTCCTTTTGGTAAAAAAACCTTTCCTAATAATAATGAAACACCTAAAAAAACAATCAGATTGTATACAATCTGGATGTAAAAACCACTATTTAATTTACTTGAATCTACTGCTTTAATTAGATCATTAACCCCCTTAAACAATTCACTTTGATTTTCATTACCATCTAACATTTTCTCCGTTAGCGCAGTGATTTTCTCACCGATCTCACCTTGCTGAAAACTTTGTAAATCATCTTGTACAAAGAGCGTGACAAAAGCACCAAAAAACAGCATCATAACAAGAAGAGCAAGTAATGAAAACGTCACTTTTTGGTTGAAAGACCAGCTCTTCAAATGGTTTAGAGACATAACATGTGAATTTGAATTATCTTTGTCATCGTTTTATGAGCATAAAGATAGGAAATATAGATCTTGGTGAATTTCCTCTGCTGTTAGCGCCAATGGAGGATGTAAGCGATCCACCATTTAGAGCATTATGTAAACAGCAAGGCGCAGACATGATGTATACAGAGTTTATTTCTAGTGAGGGACTGATTAGAGACGCTCATAAAAGTGTTCAAAAATTGGATATCTACGATTACGAACGACCAATTGGAATACAAATTTTTGGAGGAAATATGGAAAGCATGATCCAAGCTACCAAAATTGTAGAACAAGCCAATCCTGATGTAATTGATATCAACTATGGTTGCCCAGTTAAAAAAGTAGTTTGCAAAGGAGCGGGATCGGGTATTCTTCAAGACATTCCCAAAATGGTTAAACTAACAGAAGCTGTAGTAAAAGCTACCAACAAACCTGTTACCGTGAAAACTCGCTTAGGTTGGGATGAGGACACCAAATACATAGTTGAAGTGGCTGAGAGATTGCAGGACGTAGGTATTCAAGGTATCTCTATTCATGGTAGAACCCGAAAACAAATGTATAAAGGAGATGCGAAATGGGATTTAATCCGTGACACAAAAAATAATCCTCGATTGACTATTCCCGTTTTTGGAAATGGCGATATTGATTCTCCTGAGAAAGCACTTCAATATAAAAATGAATATGGTGTTGATGGGCTCATGATTGGAAGGGCAGCCATAGGTTATCCTTGGATTTTCAAAGAAATTAAACATTATTTTGAAACAGGAGAAATACTTAAACCTCCTACAATCAAAGATCGTATTGAAGCTGCAAAAATACATTTAACAGAATCTATTAAATGGAAGGGGCTTACTCTTGGTATCCTTGAAATGAGAAGGCACTACACCAATTACTTTAGAGGACTTCCCGGTATTAAAGGATATCGACTTAAATTAGTTACCTATCAAACAGAACAGGAAATCTTATCCACCTTGGATGAAATCCAACAGGTTTATGGATAAGTTATTTTCTAAAGCCAACCTTTACCTCGCTGCTACCTGCTTAATTATTTTTAGCCTTCATAGTTCCCCTCTTCTGTTTGCTCGACTGCTTAATAATGACCCCTCTATGCATACAACACCTTTTGCATACAAAGCTCCTTTTGGATTAGCGGAAGACAACATTGCGTATGCATGTATGACTCGTTACGCGAGTAAACACCCCCAGCTCTATGTACCCAATGGGGTTGTTAAAGAAAATAAAAATCAGCGTTTCGCAATTGGAAATGTAGTTATTCTTTATCAAGGAATTCTACATCGTCTTCTCGGAGACATTAATCTAACCTATTACATCGGAGGGTTATTACCAATATTTATTGGGGTTATTCTAATTTTCAAAATCATCCAACTTTTTTTTCAGCAACATGCGATCCCTATTGCAGTAGGAAGTTCAATACTTATTTTGTGCTCAAACTTCAACGACTTTTTTGGTATTCTTCAATTCCTTGATGGAATATTCTTCCAAGAAAATTATCATGGAAACTATCTTGTTTTTGGTTATTCACAGCGATTTACCTACGCACAATCTGCACTACCCTTTTTTCTTTTTTGGATTTATCGTTTTCTCCGATATCGAGAAGAGTCTAATTTTAAAAACCAAGCCCTCTTAATCCTTTCCTTAATTGGATTACAATACGCATATTTCTACTATTGGACGTATGCCATACCTATTGTTATTGCATCCATTATTGTTGAGAAGAAACAATGGAAAGAATGGAAATTATTACTCCTAGGATATGTGGTAGGAAGCGCACATTTCTGGTGGCAATATTACACCTTTACACAACTCGATTTTTATACCGAATACCAGCAGAAGATGCAAGGAGTTGAAACGTTTCCTCTATTTTGGATTCTTATCGTTGGATCCCTTAATATACTTCCTTTTTTGAGACGCACAAACAAACTACTTACTGCAGGTATCTTTTCGGCTCCAATAGTGATTTATATAATGGTTGAATTTATTCATAACTATGGAATACCTCCGTCTAATTTTATCTATAAATCGCACTCGTATATTCTGCCATTTCCTTTGATTATCTTTGGTTTTTTAGCATTAAAGAAAAAGCATTGGGGACCGCAAGCATTTTTAAGTTTATCCAACTATTTTCTCATTATTCTTCTTTGTTGTTTGAAATTCATTATTGGCTTTAACATCCAACCATTTCATTGGGTTTACACGGCTTTTTACCCACTATTAATTGTGTCTCTTATAAGTGTTTGGAAAAACTACATTCATTCCAAACACCTAAAATGGACAGTCATTTCCTCCTCTTTAATCATTATTATTATTGGAATAACCAATTCCTTCAAATTAGCCCAGTTTAATTATAAATTTTGGACAATTCACGATGATGAAATAGAAGTAATTAACCATTTAAAAGAACACCCATACAGTGTGATCGCAGGAAATAACATGATGCCCCTAATTACTTTTTTGGCCCATACCGACCTCTATATTTATGAAGGAATTTCATGCAATAATATTTCCACTTTTGATGAATCAGCACAGCGATTCATACACCCCTATAAATTAATGGGTTATTCAAACGAAGGAATTATTGAAGAGTATAAAAAATATGAACAAATACCAAAATACCATCAACTATATACCAAAGGAAATATTTTTGAAAGAGACTCTTTGTCCAAAGTTTACCCAGATAATATATTAGGATCAGTAGAAGCTATGCTTCACTACTTTATGAGTCCTTCTGACTATCTATCAAAATTTAAACAGGCAATAAGTAACTACAATAATAGCGCTCAATTTGAAATGAACAAATTGATTATATATAAACCTACATTCAAGGGAAACTACTCAAAAATTAAAGGTCTGAAAGTATTCGAAAATGAAACATTCATCATTTATAATGTCTCATATCCTAATACCCTTAAAAAATAACAATTCGTTTGATGAGAACAAGGATGACTAGAAAATCAAATCAATAAAGAACAGGATATTTTTCTGGATCAACTTCATTCATCATTTCATAGGCAGTATCAAAAATAAGTTCGGGGTTAGGTTTACTAAAATAATTCCCATCCGATCCGTAGGCAGGACGATGATCCTGAGCGCTTAAAGCACGAGGTGGTGAATCTAAATGAAAATATCCGTCTTGTTCATCCAATATTTGTTGCATCATAAAACCAGTTGCCCCACCCGAAACATCTTCATCCAATACAATTAAACGATTCGTTTTTTCTAAAGACTTTTGGATACTGGAATTTATATCAAACGGCAATAAAGTTTGAACATCTATCAATTCAGCAGAAATCCCAACCTCTCTCAATGACTTTACTGATTCCTCTGCGATTCCAACACAGGAACCATAGGTAACAATAGTTAAATCCGTTCCCTCAATAATTACATCTGGAATACCCACTGGAACTCTGAACTCACCAAGGTTAGTAGGTAAATCTTCCTTTTTTCTGTAATGTAAAAGCGGTTCAATAACCAAAGATGGGTCATGTGCCTCTAAAAGAGTATTATACATCCCTGCTGCCTGTGTCATATTTCTTGGAACACAAATCACAAACCCCCTCATAGAATTAATGATCATTCCCAATGGTGAACCCGAATGCCAAATACCTTCAAAACGATGCCCTCTGGTTCGGATAATCATTGGGGATTTTTGACCACCTTTGGTTCGCCAATGTAAAGAAGCCACATCATCTGTTAAGGTCATTAAGCCATATACTAGATAATCTAAATATTGAATCTCTGCAATAGGCCTCAACCCCCTAATAGCCATCCCAGAACCTTTCCCCATGATAGCGGCCTCTCGAATACCTGTATCAAAGACTCTTAATTCACCATATTTTTCCTGCAATCCCTCACAACCTTGATTAACACCTCCAATTTTACCAGTGTCTTCACCAAAAATGAACACCTTAGGATTTTTGGCTAATATCGCATCAAAGTTTTCTCGCAAAATAATTCTACCATCCACAAGATTACTGGACGCTTCATAAGTGGGAGCGATTTCTTTTATACTGGATGAGGAAAAATCCCCATGCGCATATAAAAGCGAATTATAACGATCATGATTCGCAATTTTTGATTCATTTAACCAATCTGCTAACCGTTGTTTTTCATCCGGAATATCTTCAAAACGCACCAGTCGAAGTACTTTTTTTGCACAACTAATCATATAGTTGCGATAAAGATCCATCTCTCCAGTGAGTTCATCTCTATATTTTTTAATGAACGTTCTGCTTCGGCTCTTTGATGCAATTGCATCAATCATACCTAACACCTCTGTTAACTCGGCCTTTAATGGCTCTATATATTCCTTCCACGCAGCATTTTTAGCATCACGAACTACCTTTTTACATTGCTTGTGAATAGAGGACAACTCTTCTTCACTTGCCCAATTATTATCTAAAATCCATTGTTTAAACTGAACAGTACAATCATACTTCGATTCCCACTCTAATCGTTCCTTAGACTTATAACGCTCATGCGATCCTGAGGTGGAATGACCCTGAGGCTGAGTTAATTCAACAACATGCACCAAAACAGGTATGTGGTTTTCTCGAGCCAATTTAGCGGCTTTATCATAGGCTGCACATAATTCAGGATAGTTCCAGCCCCTTACTTTCAAAATTTCTATCCCATTTGAACCATTTTCCTTCTTAAACCCTTTTAGCGCCTCTGATATACTTCCTTTTGTAGTTTGTTTTTCTACAGGGACAGAAATCGCGTGCCCATCATCCCAAACACTCATCACAACAGGAATTTGTAGAACACCCATTGCATTAATTGCCTCTAAAAAGATTCCTTCTGAGGTAGAACCGTCTCCAATCGTTCCAAATACTATTTCATTCCCATTATTTGAAAGCGTAGAAAACTGATGTAAATTTTCATCTTGTCGAAATAACTTAGATGCTAATCCCAATCCCATTATTCTAGGCATTTGAGCTGCGGTTGGTGACAAATCTGTGGTAGTAATTTTCATTTTCGTCATATCTTTCCACGATCCATCAGCATTAATGAAACGAGATCCATAATGACAATTCATTTGTCTCCCTCCCGAGTGCGGCTCATTCTCCAAATTGGTGTCTGAAAATAATTGAGCATAGAATTCTTTTAACGAAACTTCTCCAAGGGCAAGCATAATTGTCTGATCTCGATAATACCCGCTTCTATAGTCTCCATCCATGAATTGCTTTGCTAAACAGAGTTGAGCCAATTCTTTTCCATCGCCAAAAATACCAAACTTCGCTTTGCCAGTAAGTACCTCACGTCTACCCATTAAGGATGCCTCACGACTTTCCATCATGATTCGAAAATCATTCAGAACCATTTCTTTTACTACATCTTTTTCCAATTTAGGATCAATCGATGAAGATTCTTTGTCGTTGCTCATAACGTTTGGTTTTCAATATCTCCAATATGCCTTTAAGAGACCATCAGAAAATGTCTTTCGAATAGCTACTAAAATAGGAATTTATGCGTTGAATTAAAAGTATATAAACGTGAAGCGAAACTGTTTTTTATTATTTCATTATAACAAAATCAGCCAGTAACAAGTATTATTTTTTTTTATGTGCATGATTTTTAATCGATAATTAAAATCTTTTAAGCTATAAAAAAACATCATTAGTCTAAATTTAACATCATATTACTCCTCTTGTAGTACATAAATAAACAACTAAACACTCATCACCACAATGAAAAAATCAAAGAGAATACGCGTTAAAATTAGAAAAGCCAAAAGAGCTGCCCTTGCAGATATGGAAAATACAATGTCTTTAGGCAAAGATGTGTTGTATGACATGCTAAATGAAGGTCTGTATAATCCCTACAGTCATTTAGATATAAAATCAAGCGAAACAATGGAGCAGTGAAATGTGATTTAGAGGCGCACGAGAGTGCGCTTTTTCACCTATTCTTTTCCTATTATTTTTTTTAAATCCTCCGGAGTATCAATTCCTATACTCTCATGATTAGTTTCTGCTACAAAAATTTGATATCCATACTCCAACCATCTTAATTGCTCCAAAGATTCACTTTTTTCTAACAACGAAGCAGACAACCGTACAATTTCTTGCAAAGTCTCTACACGGTAGCCGTACAAGCCAATATGCTTGTAATACGCTTGTTTACCAATCCATTCCTTTTGTACTGAATCCCGTAAAAATGGAATTGGATGACGAGAGAAATACAACGCTCGTTGATCTACTCCTGTAACTACCTTTACTACATTAGGATTTATTAATTCATCATGATTAGTTAACGCTTTTTTCAATGTCCCAATTTGAGCAGGAGTGGTTTTAAATAAGCCGATTAATTCCTCGAGTTGAGCGAAATGTATAAATGGCTCATCTCCCTGAATATTTACTACTACATCGAACTCGTTTGGAAGTTTTTGAATGACTTCTCCACATCGATCCGTACCACTTTGATGATTTTTATTTGTCATCATAACCTCGCCACCAAATTCACTAACAACGTTTTTAATCCGTTCATCATCCGTGGCTACAATCACTTTTTTAAAAAATCCTGAACTCAACGCTTTTTCATACACATGTTGAATCATCGGTTTGTCATGAATTAGCACTAACGGTTTTCCTGGGAAACGAGTGGATGCAAAACGCGCAGGAATAATAGCAATCACTTTCATACTACTAAAGTAATGAGACTTTTTGTTGTAAAACAGATAAAATAACCAGTAATAGGCACCTTTATACTTTTAGCAAACGCTCTGCACCCTTTTCAAGTTCCTCCAAATCCTTTGCAAAACAAAAACGCAACAAATTATCTTGTTTTTTATCTTCATAAAACACGGAAATTGGAATAGAAGCAACCCCTTTCGTTTTGGTTAACCATTTGGCAAAATCCACATCATTTTCTTTTGTGATGGCTGAATAATCCAACAATTGAAAATAGGTTCCCGGACACGATATGGACTTAAATTTACTTCCATCCAAGCATTGAACAAAATAGTCTCTCCTTTCTTGGAAAAACGCAGACAATTCCAAATATTTATCTTTTTTCAACGTGTAATCTGCTATGGCATACTGAAGTGGTGTTGGCACTGCATATACTTGATATTGATGAGCCCTCATGAAGCACTCCATCATTGGTTTAGGAGCAAAAACATACCCCATTCTCCATCCTGTAGTGTGGTAGGTTTTACCTAAAGAATATACTATAAATGATCGCTCAACTAAATCAGGATATTTACCAATACTTTCATGGCTACAATCATCAAATACAATATGCTCATACACTTCATCCGATAAAATGATCACATTTGAATGCTGTACGATTTTTCTTAATTCTTGAATATCGCGTTTATTAAACACGGTTCCAGTAGGGTTTTGGGGCGTGTTTATAATAATCATTCTTGTTTTCTTAGATACTTTTGATTGAATATCCTTCCAGTCGTAGGAAAATATAATATGTTGCGATCCATTTGAATCCAAGGTCTTTACTTTTTTTAATGCACTTCGAATGGGAATCCCTCCATTAAATCTAACTACCGGGTCATAACAATCAAATGACGGATCAATAATAATTACCTCATCTCCTTTTTTGATCACAGCACTCACAACGGTAAAAATTGCTTGAGTTGCCCCTGCAGTAATACATATTTCAGAATCAGGAGCATAAGAATAACCATTCTGTTCATCCATTTTTGCACACAATCGTTCCCTTAAAATAGGTACACCTTGCATTGGTGCATATTGATTTTTTCCGGCCAACATATAGTGATTAACTAGTTGGATTAAATCCTTATCCGCATCAAATCCAGGAAAACCTTGAGCAAGATTAACCGCATTGTATTGATTGGCTAACCCAGTCATAATTGGAAATATGGATGGTGGAATGCCTTGGAGCTTTCTTTGAATGTTTAATTCCATAGTTAAAGATAAATTATTCCTGCTATGCAAAACAGATTGATTATTCAATTCTGGCATTGTATTTGGTTAACAATGATCGAACTTATCCTGTTTTATTAGAGCTCCCAGAAAAGTAAAATTTGATGGGGGCTTTTTATTTCAGTTTAAACCATAAATTACCGTAAAGCACATGAGGAAATTTCTTCAAATCGAATCTTTAAAGGAAATTTCAGCAACAATTGGGTAATGATCGCTTAACTCCTTTTCAATTAGGTTAAACCCTTTCACTTCTAATTCATGAGAAGTGAAAACATAATCAATTCTCATGAAAGGATAGTTACTGGAATGGGTAACTCCCAATCCTCTCCCTCTTTCCAAAAAAGCATCTTTTAAGTTCTCGGTTAACTGATCGTATGCATAAGAAAGTGGTATCTCATTTAAATCACCACAAATTATAACAGGATAGGGGCTTTTCTGAATTTGCGCTTTCACGATCTCAATTTGTTCCACTCTTTTTTTAAAGCCACTATTTAACTGACTCACCAAATCCTTCGTTTTAGAAACATTTATTGCTTCAATCGTACTGTCTTTCAATCCTTTCATGTATTTATAGTGCTTTTTACCAAACTTAAAACTTTGAAGATGGATATTAAACACCCTTACCGTATCATCATCCTTTCTTATATCACTGATTAAAATCCCATTATTTTGAGTGTTTTTAAAAGGAATAAAAGCTTTGTAAAAAATAGGGAACTTAGAAAAAGTAGCCATACCATAATGATTTCCTTTTTCCTTAAACGTGTACGCATCATTCACATACTTAAAACCTTGTTTTCGTTTAAGCTCCTTTTTTGTTTTATATTCTCCTGATGGCTGATTAAAATATTCCTGAAAACAAATCACATCTGGATTTTCATATCGGATCGACTTGTAAATACTATCCAGAATAAGACCATTATCCTTACGCTCCTCCCAATCATCCCACTCCTCTCGTTGAATCCAATTATACACATCAAATAAACGAACATTATAACTCATCACAGACAAATCTCCTTGCTTTTGAAAAATGTTCAATGCGAAGGTATCTTTTAATCCAATTAAACCAATCACTAAAAACAAGCCGGAAATGAGTCGATATTTTCTCTTATAAAACACCAATAAAAGAAAACACATATTCAATAAAAGCCATGCGGGCATTGAATACGCCAAAAAAGGGGCAAGACCTATAGTTTGGGGAGAAATACTGGTAACAAATAATCCACAAACCACCATGATTCCTGAAAACCAATAAACAAACTTTAAGACTTTTTTAATAACCTTTCTCACACTTTATAAAAAGAATCGCAAAAATAACCCTATTGAGTATTCAGAACAACAAAAGCAATCGCGAAATATACATTATGAATTGATGAAAAAAACGATTCTTAATTTTAACGTGTAAGATGATTCTTTATTGGAGAGAGGGCTCTATTGAATAATTCCATTTCTAACTTCAATCGCTTTTGCCTGAATTTTCTCAAACAATTCTTCCGTTACTTCAACTTTAAAAAGTGGACTCACAACTCGTTTACTTTCTGTTGATTTATCTTTAGAAATTTCCTCAAGCTTAATGCTATCAAACAAAACAACAAGTTCATCCAATTTATTCACCAAACTATCAAATTGAGGTTCATTACAATCAGCCAACATGTTTTTCAAATTTCGTATCGCGGGTTTTTGCTCACCAATCTTACTCCAAACCTCCGATTCTTTGGGAGGTTCTGTTTTAAGGTTGACAGCAATATATAACCCTTCCAACCAAGCTCCAGCAAGTATTGATTTCGCAATAATTGGACGTTCATTGTCTTGCAAATACATATCGGTATCCATATATGCTGAAGCCACAATATCAATCAAAGAATCTTTGTTACTCAAATTATCTTCTAACTTCATCATGACTTCCTCTGTATATACCCCTTGTATATTTAACTCATCAGACATCGCCTGTGCAGCGCCCATGAACTTCATCGCATCTTGTGGATAATCAAACATGCTCGTAAAACTCAAATCGGCAAAATACACACCTAAATTCAATGCTCTTTTGAAATCCGTTACATAATTGGAAATACTGTTAGGATCATTTAATATCGCAACATCATAAACAGCACTTGTTTTGTGTAATATATCCGCCATTTCAACTGGAGAAGGTAATGTATAAACAACTTTTGACGCGTTCTTCAGCTCTTTTAAAGTTCGCTGAGAGACAATTCGCTCTTCCTCCTGATGGTTAGCACCAAGATCAGCTTCAATCTCTTTCGGCTTTATGGTTACATTTTCATCCCCGCATGCCACAATTGATATTATTGCGAGGGCATAAAATAGTTTTTTCATGTGAAACACAATATTGCGGTTAAAATACTCCTTTTCATTGATTTTGTTACGTTAACACCTAAGTTATTTTACTATTGTTTTATCGAGTGAAATATTATAAATAAAAATGCTTAAAATTACATACCCCTTTTTTAAAAGATGCCTTCCTTATCTGCGTACTTTCTTATAAAAAGTTAACTTTGATAGTTCAAATTGAATTATGCCAAAAATCTCAGCGGCCATTATAACTTTTAATGAAGAAATCAATATAAAACGTTGTTTATACTCATTGATGGAAGTGGTTGATGAAATTGTAGTGGTTGATTCAGGGTCAACGGATCAAACGCAAAAAATAGCTTTGGAATTAGGTGCAAAAGTGGTAGTAAACCCCTTTAAAGGACATATTGAACAAAAGAATTTTGCAATCACTCAAACGAAATATGACTGGATTATTTCTTTAGATGCTGATGAAGCACTCTCTGAAGAATTAAAATTTTCAATCTTATCAATAAAAAACAACCTTTCGGATACCGCTTATGAATTTAACCGATTAACCAACTATTGCGGAAAATGGATTAAACATAGTGGATGGTACCCCGATAAAAAACTTCGCATTTTCCATAAAAGCCATGGTAAATGGGGCGGAAAAAATCCGCATGATCAATTTATATTAACCTCAGGTAAACCACATCATTTGAAAGGAGATCTTTTGCATTATAGCTTTTACACAGTTGAAGATCATAAAAAACAAATAATAAAATTCACAGATATCGCCGCTCAATCGTTATATGAACTTGGTATAAAATCTAGTTGGCTAAAAATATATCTAAAAACCATTGCAAAATTTATACGCAACTACTTCATCAAATTTGGATTTTTGGATGGTGCCATAGGTTTACATATTTGTAGAATGTCTGCTCATGCGACGTACTTGCGTTATTATAAACTTCTTCAACTTCATCAATCCAGTGAATAAAACCCCTAAAATACTACATGTTTCTACGCCTAAAAGTTGGAGAGGAGGTGAACAACAAATTGCCTATTTGTACGAAGAATTAGCCCAAATAGGTATTGAGCAATATATTCTTTGTGCAAAAGGAGGAGAACTAGCCAAACGAGGAAAAGCCAAAAAGTGGAACATTATTGAGTCTCGTAAAAGAGCTGCTATTGACCCTTTTTTCTCTTTCTCAATAAAACGAATAAGTCGATTGAAAAATATTGACATCATTCATGTTCATGACTCGCATGCGCATACTTTTGCCATGATATCTTCTAGTATTTGGAGAAATAATATTCCGATAGTAGTAAGTAGAAGAGTAGATTTCCCCATTAGCAACTCATCTATAAAAAAATACAATCACAAGAATATCAAAAGAATACTATGTGTTTCTGATGCCATAAAAGCAATTACAGCAACCAAAATAGTTGATCAATCTATCCTAAAAACAATTTATTCAGGGATTGATCTTGAACGATTTCACTCTGTGAATCAACCTATGGATGTGTTAAGAACTGAATTTAATATTGCCGCAAATATTCCTCTAATTGGGAATGTAGCAGCCATTGCGCCCCATAAAGATTACTTTACATTTATTGACACAGCTGAAGAAGTTATCAAAAGAGGATTGAACGCCAAATTTATTATTATCGGTACAGGCCCTCTAGAATTAGAAATAAAAGAATATTGTTTAATGAAAGGATTAAGTGACCACATCATTTTCACCGGATTTCGTTCCGATATTCCAACAATCCTTCCTGAACTTGATCTTTTTCTAATTACAAGTGAAACTGAGGGGCTCGGCACTTCGGTAATTGATGCCTTTGCATGCAGAGTTCCCGTTGTAGCTACTCGAGCCGGGGGTATTCCTGAATTAGTTCATCATGAAAAAACAGGATTACTTGCAGATATTAAAGACCCCGTGGGTCTTGCAAATCAAATAGAATTAATCTTAAACTCAGCCTCTTTACAAGCACAAATTATCAAAGGTCAGCAAGAGATCCTCCCTTTATTTACTAAAACAGAAACAGCAAAAAAAACACTGCAAGAGTATTTAGCGGTTCTAGAACAAGAACAACCAAATCATTACGATTAATCTTTTCACAAACTATTCACAATCGTTAATTCTGCTCGCACAGTGCTTATATTTGACTAAAAGATGTTTTTATGACTGTTAATTTTAATATTCACGCTGCTGAATGGGAATTTAAAGAAGAACTTCCGTTTGACATTGTTACAATCAATGATCAAATTCAAGATTTTGAATTACCACTCTATGATGAAAACGATATTGTAACAGAAACCATTTTAATGAAAAACTGTCGAGTGATCGAATTGATTGGAGATGAAGACACTTTTTTAGTGGTAATTGAAACAGCACTTATTAAAGAACAAGAAGTTTTTGACGTAGAGGATAATGACCGAGTATTTAATTTTGCTCTTCATCCTGATCGCCCACTTTGGAGAGAGGGAGAAGATATAGGGGTATTTTACAGTTGGGAAAACCTACCTGACACATTAAAAGAAATAAAATTAGGATAATATGGCTTTAGAAAAAGATATTCACGCATTGATTGGTTGTGTTGAGCAATTTCATGACTCATTTGGTATCTCCAATAACTATGCTCCCACTGTAGAATTGTCCAAAGAAGATATTCAATTGCGTTTCGAACTATTAAAAGAGGAGAATAATGAATACTTAGAGGCAGCCCAAAACGGAGATATGGTTGAAGTTGCGGATGCGTTGGGTGATTTAATGTATATTCTTTTTGGGACAATAATGAAACACGGCATGCAACATAAGATTGTTGAAGTATTTGAAGAAATTCAGAAAAGCAATATGAGTAAATTGGATGCCAATGGACAGCCTATTTATCGAGAGGACGGAAAAGTTTTAAAAGGCCCCAATTACTTCAAGCCAAATATCAAAAAAATTCTCGAACACTAAATCTGCTTTATTTTTTAATATGCAACTTATTTCAAGACTCACTCTTTTTGTTATTGTTTCGTTATCCCTGCAAGGATGTGTAGCATTCAAAGACCTGAAATTTAATGGTATTCAAAATTTTAAAGTAGAGGAGCTATCTATGAAAGGAGTCAAAATTAATCTTGGAATAAAACTAGATAACCCCAATTGGTTTGCCATAAAAGCAAAAGGTGGAGAAATTCACATTAAAGCAAATGAAATTAATTTGGGAAGTTTCAAAATCGTTAAACCCGTTAAAATTCCCAAGCGAAGTGACGGTGTCGTTCATGTCACTGTTGAGTCTAAATTTAAAAACCTGCTAGGAAGCGGAGTGATGTCATTAATTTCAGTTTTATCTAACGGTGGAAAGTTCAAAGTTGATATTGATGGGTATGTAAAAGCATCAGCACTAGGCATCTCAAAAAAAGTAAAGATATCTACAACAGAGTACGTCGGTCTCTAATTCTTTTAAAGAAAAAAGTCAAATAACGAAACCTTTTTTAGTGAGTATTGGTTATAAATTATGTCAATATAACTCACCCCCTAAAACATAGAACCTATGAGAATCCCTCTATATCAATATAGGGGTTTACTCATGTGAAAGCCTTTTATCACTTGCTAAAAACATGTACCACTTTTAATGAAGTATGGGCGTTTTGTATTGAGCAATAAAAAAGCCCCACTAAATTTGTGAGGCTTTCAAAATCTTAAGTTAATACTAGTTTAATACCGCATCCACTCCAGGAAGTACCTTCCCCTCCAACAATTCTAATAAAGCGCCTCCACCTGTAGAAATGTAGGAAACTTGATCAGCCAAACCATATTTATTAATCGCTGCAACCGAATCACCACCTCCAATTAAGGTAAAGGCTCCGTTTTCAGTAGCCCGAACAACAGATTCAGCAATAGCCTTAGTTCCCGCTCCAAATGTTTCCATTTCAAAGACACCAACAGGACCATTCCATAAAACAGTACCAGACTGTTCAATAACACTTCCAAATACCTTTCTTGATTCAGGACCACAATCTAGTCCCTCCCAACCATCAGGGATTTCACCAGCTGAAGCTACTTTTGTATTCGCATCATTCGAAAAATCATCGGCAATTAAAGAATCAACTGGAAGATAAATATTTACACCTTTTTCCTCAGCCTCTTTAAGCACATTTAACGCAGTTTCTAAGAAATCGTCTTCAACAATTCAATTCCCAATTTTTCCACCTTTTGCCTTAGAAAAAGTATATCCCATACCACCACCAATAATTAAATTATCCACCTTGTCTAATAACTGAGTAATGATTTGAATCTTTGAAGATACTTTTGATCCACCCATAATTGCTGTAAGTGGTGCTTTTCCTGTTTTAATTGCTTTTTCAATACTTTCAAGTTCACCCGCCAATAATAATCCAAACATTTTATCCTTAGGGAAAAACTTAGCAATAATCGTGGTTGATGCATGGGCTCTATGGGCAGTACCAAACGCATCGTTTACGTAGCAGTCAGCCAATTTAGCCAATTTCTCAGCAAACGCATTGTCACCATTAGTCTCTTCCTTATAAAATCTTAAATTGTCTAACAACAACACCTCTCCAGCCTTTAAATTATTTGCTTCGGCCTCAACATCCTCTCCGATACAATCTGAAACAAATTTTACATTTACTCCTAAATGCTCAGAAACTTTAGTTACGATATGTTTCAAAGAAAACTTATCCTCTGGTCCATTTTTTGGACGTCCAAGATGTGACATTAATATTGCACTCCCTCCCTTTTCCAATATGGTTTTAATCGTTGGGGCTGCCGCTCTAATTCTTGTATCATCCGTTACATTAAAGTGATCATCTAATGGAACATTAAAATCAACCCTAACAATGGCCTTTTTGCCAGAAAAATCATAATCTCTTACTGTGTTCATATTGTATTATCGTTTGTTCTTAATTCGTTGTCCACAGGGACAGTACTAAAATAGCGATTCTTGTTGGTTTATTGTAATATTTCGATTCATTATCGAAATTAAAAACAGCCATATAACCGTGAATGAACAGAATAAATAATTCGTATGTATATTGATACTCAAGTAGACTTTAATATCTTTAATTATTCATGCAATTCAAAAATATTGTTGGACATAAAAAGGTTAAAAAGCACCTTATTGAAAGCGTAAAAAGCAACCGTATAAGCCATGCGCAATTGTTTTTGGGTGGCGAGGGAAACGGGAACTTTCAAATGGCTTTAGCATATGCACAATATGTAAACTGTGAAGCACCTAACGAAACAGATTCTTGTGGCACGTGCTCAAGTTGTATTAAATATGAAAATATACAACATCCTGATTTAAATTTCTTTTATCCAAGTGCAATTGGTACTGCTGTAAAAACTCAGCCAACAAGCAGAAAATTATCAAAAGAATGGATTGAATTTTTAAAGTGCAACGAATATTTTGAAATGAAGGATTGGGTAGATCATATCGGAGCAGGTCAAAAACTAGCGATTATCAATAAATATGACAGCGAAGATATTATCAAATCAATATCACTTAAAAACTTTGAGTCAAAATATAAAATTGTTTTGATTTGGTGGCCAGAGCGTATGAATATTGAATGCTCAAATAAAATCTTAAAAGTACTTGAAGAACCCACGCCTAATACTCTCTTTTTACTAGTTGGACACCATACTGACGAACTTTTAACCACCATACTTTCTCGGGTACAAATTATAAAATTAGGTAGTCTTCAACCATCAGAAATTAAAGAAGGACTAATTGATAAAGAAGGAATACCTGAGGACTTAGCAGATTCAATTGCAAACTTATCGAATGGTAATTTCACACGTGCGCTTGAGCTTGTTCGTCAACCTGATGGTGATGAACTCTTCATTGATTCATTTCAAACATGGATGCGACTATGTTATACCGTAGATTATCTTAAACTCGAAAACTGGGTAGATCATATCCACAAACTAGGTAGAATAAAACAAAAAGACTTTTTGGAATATGGACTTCGAATATTTAGAGAGTGTATGATTTATAACTATGCCTCGCCCTCGTTAAATCGTTTGCATCAAAAAGAAGCGCGTTTTAATGAAAAGTTTTCAAAATTCATACACGGTGGAAACATTCTACCTATAATAAGTCTTTTTGAACATACCCATACATCGATTTTAAGAAATGCTTATGCAAAATTAGCATTCATGAACTTAAGCCTAAAAATGTGTAATTTGCTTAAATCTAAACCTTAAGTGTTTTTTTCTAATCATACGACTTGCCCTTTTATTTTCTTTCTTCACAAATTATATTTCCATTAAAATAAAAAAGACCGCATTCGGGGTGCGATCCTTTTCGGGATTAATCTAAGAACTACGTATACTTTATATCGAAATAGTAAACCTTTTATTGTTCAACCATAAAAAAAGGCATCTCGAAAGATGCCTTTTAATTACCTCTTATTAATATTAATTATGTTCCTTGATATAAGCTTCAATAGCACCGGTCATTGAAGGAGCATTGGGAGCAGGGGCCGCAATATTTATATCCAACCCCGCTTTAACAGCGGCCTTTTTAGTTGACTCACCAAAAACAGCAATTCGGGTATCGTTTTGCTTAAATTCAGGAAAATTCTTAAACAAGGAATCAATACCTGCAGGACTGTAAAAAACCAAACAGTCATAAAAAACATCTTCCAAATCACTCAAGTCACTCACTACTGTTCGATAAAGAATCGCCCTTTTATAATTAATATTTGCATCATTAAGTTGGCTTGGAATAACATCTTTTAAAATATCCGAAGAAGGCAACAAAAACTTTTCGTTTTTATGCTTCTTAATTAGTTCCATCAATTCAACAAATCGCTGTCGACCATGAAAAATCTTCCTCTTCCTGTACACTACGTGTTTTTGTAAATAAAGAGCAACTGCTTCTGACACACAAAAATATTTCATTGAATCAGGAACCGAATACCTCGTTTTCTCACACATTCTGAAAAAATGATCAACTGCTTTTCGTGAAGTTAAAATAACAGCAGTAAACTCTGAAAAATTCACCTTTTGATCACGAAATTCTTTTACACCCACACCTTCTACATGAATGAAGGATCTAAAATCGATTTTTACACTGTGCTTATCACCCAATCCGAAAAAGGGCGATTTTTTATTATCTGGTTTAGGCTGTGACACCAGAATAGACCTAATTGCTTTCCCCATAACTCTTTCTTTTCTTCTTTGCTTTAGTAGCAACTTTTAGGTTATAAAATTTTACCTAACGCTTTAAAAGCAATTCCAAATGGCAAAATTTCGAGGGTGCAAATATACAAAATTGAATAAAAAAATGGAATGTTTCCTAGCTTAAATCCTACAAGAACTCCACTAATCCATCGAAACGCTAGATAAACAAAGAGTATTACTACCCCTAAAACAACAGAAAACTCCTTTAAAGAGGCATTAAATTCAAACAAAAATAAAAGAGGAAAAACAAGAACACTAAACCCTTTATCTCTGATCGATGTATGAGAAAAATAGAGACGAGTAATTCCTTGCGTTTTAAAAACTCTCCCTAAAAACACTTTAAACGCAAACTTGATTAAAAACACTGAAAAAGTAATCAACGTACTTAATCCTAAAGCGACCCAATCACTTTGCCAGTTGAGTGTAACAACGTATTTAACACAAAAATACACGATTAAATTCGCACTCATTAAAAAAAACAAATTGAACCACACACTGGCTTTTTTAGAAACATTGGAATCCTCTTTGTTAAAGTTTTTTAGGAGTCGGAAGCTAAAATTTGAAAGTATAATATTTTTCAGATACAATTTGTAATGAAAAGAAATGTATATCAAAAGGAGAAGAGACAACAGAAGATAGATCGCTATGATAGGCGAATTAAAATCATCACGAGGTATTGATATTAAAAGCTCCTTTTTCATTTCAAAACAAAAAACCTTGAAATTGTGAAACCAAGCTTAATTTCTCCATCTGCCCATGAATCTAATCCAGTATTTAATAAATCCTGATAAATCAATCCTGGCGAATTGGATAAGTTAATATGAAATACATGTCCTCCTGTTTCGATCTCAATACCCAAAGAAAGTGGATGATAATATTCAATCTCATTTGAGTTCCTAAATAAACCAAAAGTATAATTATACTCTCCTACAATAGATAACTTTTTATTGACTTTACAACGGACTCCGCCTCCTAAGGAGAACAGTTCATTACGATCTCTCGGCAGGTTAATGTCAGCTTTTTGAATAACTACGTTTTTATGAAGATAGGTACCATTAGCGAGTATTGAAAAACGATTATTTACCTTACTTCCAAGAACAATTTGATTAATAAACATTAATCGATGAGCAAATTTAGAAAAATAGCCATTTGGGTCTTTTTTGGGTGTAATAGCAGTATTTGAAAGCACTACAGCTGAAAAAGGAACCTCCCCTTTTTTTTGTCTTAAAACCCTCAGCTTAAGAAGACCATCAACATGTTCATTTGTTTTACTTCGTCCAATCCCAATTTGAAAATTCTCGGTAATCCCATAGTCAAATGAAAATCGAATATTAGAAGCCTGGTCAAGTCCATATAAAGAATGTATTCCTCCGGATTGACCAAAAAGATCGCCAAATCGATGAGCTATTCGAAAATCCAGAACACCTTTAGGCTCCATTTCCGTTGTATGTGCATTAATGAGATATGGCGCTTTCCAAGAAGATGTCACCCACTCAACATCAGGTGCCATTTCCAATTCTAATTCTGCCAAAAGATCATTTTGTCCAATCAGACGAACTACTTGTAAAAAAAGTACTCCCGCTAGTAAATTTCTCATTGTTTCGCTAAAATAGGTGCGTATGTAATATTTACAGAAACCTCTACAACTTCCGCAATATTTTTAACCACGACGGACGGCACTTTAACTTTATGATCAGCAACCCTTACAGCAAACTTAGCCTCTACACTTACCACACCCTCTTTAACAAAAATCGTTCCCTTCACCTCACGGTCTTTTTCCACACCATGAATCATCAATTTTCCCTTCACTGTAACTGGATATTCCCCGTCTTTTTCCACATCAAAATCACCAATAATCGTCCCATTAAATGTTGCTTTTGGAAATTTATCACATTCCATATAATCCTCCTGAAAATGCTTTTGCATCATTGGATTTTTAAAAATGAATGAATTGGTTTTCATTAAAATCGCAATCTGTTTATCCTCCGCAACGAAAACAGACTGACTTTTTTTACTTTCTCCATAAATATCTTCCAAAGCAGTCTCGGATAAAAAACTTATGATTGAACTCGAACTTTTAAACTTTTGCGCTTGAAGGGTAAAAGTTAGCACCAACAGCGCGATTCCTATAACTATTTTCATTTAAAATCGTCTTTTTAACAAAATAAACAGGTTTTTTTAAAAAGCCATATTCATTTTAATTTTCTTTTTATTCTTTGCGTAGAAACAATTACTTTGCCAATAATTGATAAAGCTAATTATGCGTTTTAATTTTGAGGAAAACACGGTCTTTACGAAAAGAGAATCATGAAAAACCACTATTTTAATACCCTTTTTGATGAATCTGATGAAGGCATTCTAATTCTTGATCAAGAACACAACATTCACTACTTCAATCCAGCAGTATATCGAATTATTCCTAATCTCCCAAAATCTCCGAAAAAAAAAGACTTTGAAATCACTATTGATTTCAATATCGATTTAAACGTTGAGATTAGTTTTGATTTATTTGAAATTGATTATTTTATTTTAATTACAAAGCAACAATTTCACCTTAATAAAGAAAGTTATTTCATCTATCGTTTAAAATCAAAAGATAAAGACCCTATCGAACAGAAATTATCCTTTTTTCTCGGAAACATTGATGAAATCGTTTATACAGAAAGAATAAATCAAAAGCAGGAAAATCGATTAGGATACATCTCAAAAGGAGTTCATTCAATTACAGGATGTAGCGCAGAGGATATGATGATCAAAAATATTCGTCCACATCACTTTGCTGTGATTGATGATCAAAAAAAAATAGATCGTATCCTCGATAAAATCAATAAAAGCGGACGAACAGATCGCTGCCAATTCAGAATTAAAAATGCGTTAAATGAATCCACAAAATGGGTTGAATTATCTATATATCCCCAACTTACTGAGCAAGGAGAACATTTTGCCAATTTTGCTATTCTTAGAGATATTTCCAAACACATCGAAGCCGACCAGCTTTTGAGGCAAAGTGAACTTAAACATCGATTACTTTTTAGTGAAGCCAACGATGCAATTATGATCTTTAAGGGTCATGAAATGGTAGATTGTAATGAAAAAACATTAACCATGTTTGATTCCCCAAATTTCACTCAAATTGCGGGAAAAAAGCTCTATGAGTTAATGCCGGAAAAGCAACCAAACGGAGAAGACTCTATCTTAAACTACCATTATAAAATGCAAAAAGCCATTGATGGAGAATCGCAATTCTTTTATTGGAAACATTCAAAAACAAATGGAACTCAATTTGACAGCGAAGTAAGCATAAATAGCTTTAACGTTGAAAATGAAGTGTTCGTTCAAGTAATTGTAAGGGATATCACCCAACGAAAAATAGCCGAGGAACAGAAAAACCAATCCATTAAAAGCTATTTTGAGATTTTCAACTCAAGTTCAGACCTGATCTTCATAGTGAGCGGACAAGGAGAAGTAATTGATGTAAATCAACCTGTTTTAGACACCTACGAAATGCTTAAAACTGAAATTGTTGGAACTCCTTTTGAGCAACTCGGGGAACTTCAAATTATGAGTGACGATGATTTAATAAAAATGGGGAAGGCATGGACTGGCGAAGCTCAAAAGTTCGAATGGCATTGCACCACCAAAAAAGGCAAAGTGATTCCATTAGAAATGATCTTGCACCCTGGAACTTACTTTGGAAAAGAAGTCATTATTGCAAGTGGACGAGACATCAGTGAACGATTACACAATGAAAAAATCATGCGACAAAGTGAAACTCGCTTCCGAACCTTAGCTGCGCATGCACCTATTGGTATATTCTTAACAGACAATCAAGGAAAAGCAATTTATGTCAATGAGAAACTCAAGGAAATTGCTTATTTCCCCAGTGTTGATGGATTTATGGAAAACTGGTTATCTAAAGTTCATCCCGATGACCGAGCTCGCGTAAAAAGATATGCAGATATTACCGAAAAAGATAATCATCAGCAATACGAATATCGACTCATACCAAAAAAAGGAGATCAACGATATGTAAAGGCGCAAGTCAATCTCCTGAAAGATCGAAAAGGAAATGTTTTAGGTAGAGTGGGAACCATTGAAGACTTCACGCGAGAATTTGAAGCTGCAAAACTTGGAAAAGAAGCAGAAAAGGAAAAATTAAGAGCTGAGTTTGCTGAAGAAACTACTCGAAAACTTCAACAAGAAATTGATGTACGAATTGCAGCAGAAAAAGAATTAAAATCAGCCAAAGAATTCAACCAATATATCATTGGCTCCTCCATCGATATGATTATCGCCACAGACATCAATGGTAATATCACCGAATTCAATAAAGCAGCATCTGAAGGTTTTGGATATGAGAGTACAAAAATAGTGGGCACATATGTGGATCCATTGTTCGCTGAAGAACGAGATAAAGAAACCATTCTGAAAAAGGTATTTCAAGAGCGAAAATGGAGTGGAGAAGTCTTGTGTAAAAGAGCAAATAAAACGACATTTACGGGGTATTTATCTGCATCTGTACTTGTAGATGGTGAAAAAGAAATTATAGGAACCATGGGAGTTCTTAGAGATATTACTGAACTCAAAAAAGCAGAAGTAGAACTCAAAAACAACGTTCAACAAAAAGAAATTTTATTAAAAGAAGTTCATCATAGAGTAAAAAACAACCTACAAGTCATTAGTTCCATTTTAAATTTACAAACAGGATATATTGACGATGAACATACCCTTGAAATCATTCGAGAATGTCAAGATCGAATTAAATCTATGGCATTTATTCATGAGAGTCTCTATCAAAAAGAAGATTTAGCAGAAGTGAACCTGTCAGAATATTTACAAAATCTCTGCAACAATCTAAAACACTCTTACCGCACACCAGATAGAAATATATTAATAGATTTTGATATTGATGAGATATCCCTATCTTTAGACGCAGCGATACCTTGTGGTTTAATTGTTAACGAACTGGTTTCCAACTGCTTTAAGTATGCATTTAATGACCAAAATACAGGAAGCATAAAAGTGTCGCTTGCCAAAGATAACAACAACAATAAACTACTTGTAGTACATGACTCAGGACAGGGTCTGCCGCAAGACTTAAACATTGAAACAAACGACTCGCTCGGATTGCAGCTAGTATGGACATTGGTAGATCAAATTGATGGAGCCATCCAATATGAATATGACAAAGGAAGTCGATTCGTTATTAACTTTAAAAGAGATTAATTTATACCATGGCAAACACGAAAGTATTTATTCTCGAAGATGAAAATATTGTCGCTAAAGATATTGAGCAAAGTTTAAAAAAACTCGGTTATGAGGTAGTGGGAATTGCCTCCTCTGGAGAAAAAGTAAAAGAATATTTATCAGAAGGTATTCTACCAGACATCTTTTTGATGGATATTATGATTAAAGGAGATATGACGGGTATTGAAGTTGCTGAATACGTGAAGGAGCACCATCAACTGCCTATTATTTTCCTAACGGCTTATGCCGACGAAAACACACTTAATAAAGCCAAAATAACAGAGCCATATGGGTATATCTTGAAGCCATATAAAGAAATTGATTTACATACAACCATTGAAATGGCCTTGTATAAACATCAAAAAACATCTGAAATGAAAAAGGAACTGGATATCTATTCAGCCCTTGCCAGTGAGTCTCAAAACGGAAAAGACTATGTTTTTGTAAAAAACAAAAGTCGATTAATTAAAATTAGTGTAGAGGACCTGTTTTATGTTGAGGCACTAAAAGACTATGTAAACTTTCACGCCCGTCATGGAAGATATACGATTCATAGTACCATGAAAGACGTTGAGGCAAAATTGCCAGTAAAGTTTTTCGCAAGAGTTCATCGATCATTCATCGTCAATGTAGATAAAATTCTATCTATTGAGCATGTAAATGGAAGACTACAGCTTGAGCACGTTGAAAAATCCATTCCTATTGGAGGGTCTTATAAAGAAGAACTCTTGGCTAAGTTTAACTTATTATAATATTAAAGCCTAGATCATTCGAGACTTTTTTGTTACTTAATTGCTTTTGTAAGTTATTTAAATATGAAAATCATAATTGCATTTTTCATAATTGTATCTTCTTGCACTCTAAAGTCTCAAAACGTACAAAAGCTAATTAAAAAATTATCTGACGATTGTTTATATATATCTCAGGATTCGCTGTGGTTACCAAATCCTATAAATGCAATATCACTGAGTGATTTATTAGATTCCCTTAACAATTCGAAAAACAAACTAAAATACTACACTCATTTAAAGAATGTATGTGATATAGGAGTATATGGAGAAGGTTCTATAAGTTCAATTAAAAATGACCTGTTCTGGTTCAAAACAATAAGAAAAACAGATATACCTCCTAATCTTTTTGCAAAAACTGCAATAAACATTATGTTGGAAAGAATATGCCGAAAAAAAAGGTCCAACCTATTATTCAATTATAAAAAGGCATTAAAAAGACAAATACTACCTTGGTTAATTGAATATTACGATACCCTACAAAACAACTATTGTAGTTATTCAATTAAGGATTATATTTTAGAAACGGAGGACTTATCTGTACTGAAGAAAATAGATCCTAAAAATTTTGAAGAAAATGTAAAGTTAGAAATCATTGAGGTTGCAGAAAAAAAGAAAAATCACAACGTTATTTATTCCCTAATTAAAAATGAATCAGCTCCAAAATGGGAGGAACAAAAAATTGATGCATTAATACAACTTGGTAAAACAGACTCCATTAATCTCACTATTATCTCCTTTCTTAAAAAGATTTACTCAGAAGATACAAATCGTATAATTCCATCTTCATTAACTACTCATTTTCAAAAGATTTATAATTGCCATAAAAACTTAATATATTATGGCAAGCCTCCTCGATGGGGACCAGATAGGTGGTTTTATTATGCCGAATTATGCTTCTTTGAAAAAAACTGGGAGGATTGTCAGAAATTCTTAATTAAAGCTATTAGAGTTACAAAGCAAAGACCATACGCTTACAATAACGAAAAAGCAATAATACATTTTGGTCAAACCCTTTATTCACAAAATATCAAATTAACTCAAGAGTTCATAAAATGGTTTCCTAAAAAGAAATGACTTGCTACAACCAATGAAAATAAAAAAGCATCCAAAAGGTCGATTTTTTATTTAGCTCTCGCCAGCAAATACTGTTTAAGTTGATTAAAATCCGGTTGAATTAAAGTAGCAACTTTTTCTCTTTTCATATATTCTTGAAGTCGTTCAGGAACCTCTACTTTTTGACCAATAACAGGTTCAACTACATCTCCAAACTTAGCAGGATGAGCTGTTTCTAAAACTACCCCTTGAACATCGTGATGTTTTTGATATTCTTTTACCGCCATGTAACCTATTACACCATGGGGCTCCATAAGATAACCTGTTCTTGAGATTACATCGCGCATACCCTCTTTTGTTTCTTCATCACTGAAAGCATAACCAACCATAGACGTTTTTACTTTTTCCCAATCTCCTCCATGTAACTCCAATATTCTTACAAAATTAGAAGGGTCGCCAATATCCATAGCATTAGAAATCGTTGGAATTGATGGGCGCGCTTTATATATTCCTGTTTTTAAGTATTCTGGAACAACATCATTAGCATTTGTTGCTCCAATAAAGCGAGCAATAGGTAATCCCATTTCTTTTGCAAACATACCTGCGGTTAAATTCCCAAAATTTCCTGATGGACAAGAATATACAACAGGCTTCGTTTTATCCTCTAATTGCTCATAAGAACCAAAATAATAAAACGATTGCGGTAAAAATCGCGCTACATTAATTGAATTCGCAGAAGACAACTTCATTGCTGCACGAAGTTCAGGATCATTAAATGCTTGCTTTACCATGGCCTGACAATCATCAAAAGAACCTTCCACCTCAAGAGTAGAAATATTTTGTCCCATGGTAGTAAGTTGTTGCTCTTGAATTTTGGACACTAATCCCTTTGGATAAAGAATTACCACATCAATCCCTTCAACACCTAAAAATCCTGAAGCTACTGCTGAACCAGTATCTCCTGAAGTTGCTACGAGAATGGTCACCTTATCACCGCTCTGTTGTACAAAATGAGATAAACATCGCCCTAAGAATCGTCCACCAACATCCTTAAACGCGCAAGTTGGCCCATGCCATAACTCCAAAGAATATACATCCTGTTCCACCTCTACAATAGGCAACGGGAAATTTACCGTTTCAGACACAATTCGCTGTAAATCACTATCCGGAATTTCACCATCCACAAATCGTTTAGCTACCTCATATCCAAGCTCTTCAATGGATGCGCCAGATCCAATTAACCCCTCTGGTAATTTATCGATTCTTTCGGGGAAATATAAGCCCCCATCTGGAGCTAATCCTCTTATCACCGCATCCTTAAACGAAACTTCTTCAGATTTTTTTCTCGTACTATAGTATTTCATTCTCCTATAATTTTTGCCCCTTCCGAATTAACTTGAGAAACATGAATTTCAAAATCAACCCCAAATTGGGTATATACTTCAGCCATTGCCTCCTTCACCTTTAACGCGGTTTCTTCCCCCCTGGATAACCCAAATATTGAAGGACCAGAACCAGAAATAGAACAGCCTAGAGCACCCGCATTAATTGTCGCTTTTTTTACCTTTTCATACCCAGGAATCAAAATGGATCGAATTGGCTCAATAACAACATCTACCAAAGAACGACCTATTAAATCATAATCTTTGGAGTAAAGACCTGCAACGAGCCCTCCAACATTACCCCATTGTGTAATTGCCTTTGATAAATCAATCCCACCTTTTAAAACTCTTCGAGCATCTCGTGTTTTCACCTCCAGTTGAGGATGAATTACCGTTGCCCAAAGTTCATCTGGAGAATCAATTTTAATCACATCCAATGGATCATAGGAACGAACCAAAGTAAACCCACCGCAAATTGAGGGAGCCACATTATCCGCATGCGCAACACCAGTGGCACATTTTTCACCTTCCATTGCAAATTCAACCAATTCTTTTCGCGTAAATGGATTTCCCAACAACTCATTTACAGCAACTACTGCGGCTGCAGAGCTTGCTGCAGAACTCCCAATACCACTTCCTGGCTTTACACCCTTTGTTAACTCAAGTTCAAAACCTTGTTTAGAGCCCAACTTATTCAGGAGAGCCTTAATCGCAACTCCAGCAACATTTTTATCGGCATCTAACGGAAGGTTCTCTGCATTATGACAAGCCGTAATAACCACTTCATGGCTATCCGTTTTCTTTACAACAACTTCATCACCTGGATAATCTAACGCTAATCCTAGCACATCAAATCCACAAGCTACATTAGCAATGGTTGCGGGAGCAAATACTTTAACTTGATTCATTATTTAGTAATTAGCTATTCGAACAATATCTGCAAATACTCCTGCTGCGGTAACTCCTGCTCCTGCTCCTGCTCCTTGAATAACCATTGGCTGAGCAACATAACGATCCGTGTAAAGCGCAACTGTGTTATCCGTTCCTTGTAAATTATAAAAAGGATGACTCGAATCTACCGCTTGCAACTCTACCGTGGCCTTTCCATTCTCAAACTTTGCAATAACGCGTAACTTTCTGTTTTCGGCTTGTGCCTCATTAACCATAGCGCGGAAAGTTGCTTCGTCGTTACTTAGAACGTTGAAAAAATCTTCAACAGATTCTACCTCAAAACAAGCCTTAGGAAGAATGTCTTTAACTTCAATATCATCAAACTCCATCTTTATTCCCGCCTCACGAATCAGAATTAAAATTTTACGCTTCACATCTACTCCTGAAAGATCAATTCTAGGATCCGGCTCCGTGTAACCCTCTGTTTTAGCCTGCATAACTACATCATGAAAAGTATTTTCACCATTGTAGGTATTAAAAATAAAATTCAATGACCCGGATACAGTCGCTTCAATTTTTTGAATTCGATCGCCTGAATGCACTAAATCGTTAATGGTACCAATTACGGGCAAACCGGCTCCAACATTAGTTTCGTATAGAAACTTAACGTTATTCTTTAAACAAATATTTTTTAACTCCTGATATAAATCATAATCCGAAGAACAGGCAATTTTATTTGCGGTAACCACATTGATGTTTTTCGATAATGCTGTTTTGTATACAGAAGCAATTTCATAATTAGCTGTACAATCAACAAACACAGAATTTCTTAAATTCATTTGAGCAATTTGAGCAACCAATTCATCCTTATCAAAAGGAAGATCCGACGCTTCAACTTGTTCTTGCCAATCATCTAGCGCAATGCCTGATTCATCCAACAGCATTTTTCTGGAGTTCGCTAAACCAGCAACCCGAACAACAATATTTGAATTTTCCTGAAGTGTAGCTTGTTGGCGCTTAATTTGATTAACTAACTCTCCTCCAACATTACCCACACCTACTACAAATAAATTCAGGACTTTATTCGATCCCTCAAAATGATTTTCATGAAGGACATTTAACGCCTTTTTTACATCTTTTTCCTCTATCACAGCTGAAATATTTCGTTCTGATGACCCTTGTGCAATCGCTCTCATATTTATTCCGTTACTACCTAGGGTGTTAAACATTTTACCACTAACATTTACCTGTCCGTTCATCTTCTCCCCAACCAATGCAATAACCGATAGCCCTGTTTCCATACGTGGACTATTAATTTTTCCTGTTTGAATTTCAAAAGCAAACTCTTCTCTTACAGCATCTACCGCATCATCAATGTCCTCAGGGACAATAGCGAAAGAAATAGAATGCTCCGAAGATGCCTGTGTAATTAGAATGATATTTACTTTGGCGCGCGCGAGGGCTCCAAATAAGCGAGCAGAGATACCCGGAATCCCAATCATTCCAGAACCGCTTAAACTTGCTAATGCAATTTGATCAATAGAACTAATTCCTTTGATAGGCATACCCTCATCAGCACTTGCCGTAATAAGGGTCCCTTGATCCTCTGGCGCAAACGTATTTTTTATTTTTAGTGGAATTCCTTTTTTATAGACTGGTAAAATAGTTGGTGGGTAAATCACCTTAGCACCAAAATGAGACAACTCCATTGCTTCTTTGTAAGAGGCAAATTTTACTGGAAAAGCGGCTTTCACCTTTCGGGGATCAGCTGTATACATTCCACTTACATCTGTCCAAATTTGAACCTCAGAGGCTTCCACTCCTGAGGCAAACAGCGCAGCAGAAAAGTCTGAACCTCCTCTACCCAATGTTGAGGTAATTCCTGCTTGCGTGGAAGCAACAAATCCAGGGGCAACAAATATTTGAGATGAACTTCGCTCAAAATATTCTTTTATGTTTTTGTAGGTCACATCGTACTGTACTGAAGCCCCACCATGTTGGTCATCTGTTAAAATCAAACGCTTAGAATCTACCAATTCAGCGTCCAATACTTTTGAAACCAGAATAGAAGAAAGAGATTCTCCAAAACTCACCACAAAATCGGATGTTTTTGGCGACAATTCCTGTACCAAGTAAACCCCACTTAAAATATCCTCCAGTTGATTTAAGAGTACTTTTATAGTAGCAATGACACCACTTTGTTCATCAATGGAAATCAATGATCGAACCGCATCAAAATGTTTCGCCTCAATTTCTTTAACAATCTCCTTGTAAGAATTATCACCATTTGCAGCTAAATCGCTTGCGGCTAAAAGCTTATTGGTGACTTGAGACATTGCCGAAACAACAACAATAACTCGCTCTTCCTTCGCTTCATTGGCAATAATTGCACTCACTTTTTTGATTGAGTCCGATGTTCCAACTGATGTTCCTCCAAATTTTAAAACTTTCATGTGTATTTCGTTTAAATGTTCAAGATCCATGAAACAATTGTGTCACTTTCTCTTTTCCTTGTATTCGACTTGTGCGCCGCAGGCGCAAAAATATTGAATATTAGTGCGACTAGCTAACGTTTTAGTCAGAAATAAATAACCCTATAAATTATATGTGAAAATTAAACCCCAAAAGGGGTAATAATAGCAATAGCAATAACGGTTGTAGTTGCTGAAATCAATAAGATATTCTTGCTAATCATATGCATAATGAAGAGCAAAGATAAGAAGAATAAACCAATCAAGTTACATTCCAACTTTTATGAAAGTAAATCGTAAATTAGAACAGTGCTTATTCAAAAACCATATTTTTTTTTACTCCCTCTCTTTGCTGTACTTTTTACAAGCTGTCACACTAAATTTAAAGACAGCTACAGTGGTGGATCAGGAGGAAGAAAATATAGACTTAAATTCAACGATTCATACGGTGGCGGGTCAGGTCGAAAAAAACAATTAGGCTTTAGAGACTCCTATCGAGGAGGAGGAGGAAGGAGAAGCCAGCATGGCTTCAAAGACACTTATGGAGGAGGAAGTGGAAGACGAAATCAACACGGATTTAAAGATTCATACGCAGGTGGCGGTGGAAGACGAAATCAACTTGGATTTAAAGACTCATACAGAGGAGGAGGTGGAAGAAAAGGTCAAATAGGATTTCGAGACACCTATGGCAGTAGAGGAAATGGAAGAAAGAATCAACATGGATTCAAAGA